>Ga0247768_1000009_pt1 | contig 236372 bp, 250 predicted proteins | sample UWRJL016104C6_FD_179944 | JGI IMG/M metagenome (GOLD analysis project Ga0247768, IMG submission 179944) | Plant litter microbial communities from Arlington Agricultural Research Station in Wisconsin, United States - UWRJ-L016-104C-6 | ecosystem: Environmental > Terrestrial > Plant litter >... | reverse complement strand
CTCTCGGGCCAGGGTTGGAGGATCAGCTGCGGGAGCATGGGCTGACGCTGCGGCACTTCCCGCAGTCGTTCGAGTACTCGACCTTGGGCGGATGGATCGCTACGCGGGCGGGCGGGCACTTCGCGACGCTCGAGACCCACATTGACGACCTGGTCGAGGCGGCGCGGGCGATCACTCCGCGGGGGACCTGGGAGAGCCGGCGGTTGCCGGGGTCGGGCGCGGGGCCTTCGCCGGATCGGATGCTGATCGGGTCGGAGGGGATCCTCGGAGTGATCGCCGAGGCCTGGGTCCGGGTGCGCCCGCGGCCTGAGTTCAAGGCCTCGGTCGGCGTCGAGTTCAGCGACTTCGGCGCTGCTGTCGGAGCGGTCCGCGAGATCGCCCAGTCCGGCCTGCACCCCTCGAACTGCCGCCTGCTCGACGCCGACGAGGCCGGCCTCACCGGGGCCGGCGACGGCCAGAGCCACCTCCTGCTCCTCGGCTTCGAGTCCGCGAGCCAACCCGTAGACGCCCCGATGGCCCAGGCGCTGGAGATAGCCCGGGCGCACGGCGGCACCCCCGGCGACCCCCGAACTTCCCCGCCGACGGGCCGAAATGTCCCGGCGGGGCAGTCAAATCGTCCCGTCAGCGGAGCGAATGCGACTGATCGGCCCGTCGATACGTGGCGTGGGGCGTTTCTGCTGGCGCCGTACCTGCGGGACACCTTCGTTGCCTGCGGCGTTCTCTCCGAGACCTTCGAGACGGCGATCACCTGGGACCGCTTCGAGGAGTTCCATGCGACGGTGATGGAGACTGCGCGGCGGGTGGTCTCCGAAGTCAGCGGCGCTCCTGTCGACGGCCCCGGTTCTCCCCGCGTCAGCTGTCGTTTCACCCACGTCTACCCCGACGGCGTCGCGCCCTACTTCACCGTCCTCGCCCCAGCCGTCCGCGGCGGCGAGGTTGAGCAGTGGGACGAGGTCAAGGCCGCGGTCTCCGAGGCGATCATCGACGCTGGCGGCACGATCACCCACCACCACGCGGTCGGCCGCGACCACCGCCCCTACTACGACCGCCAACGCCCCGCCCCCTTCGCCGCCGCCCTCCGCGCCGCCAAGGCCGAGCTCGATCCCGCAGCAATCCTCAACCCTGGCGTGCTGATCGACCCGGCTTGACAGCTCGCGGCGGTACCCTTTCGCGACTTCATTTGGAAACGATCACCTCTGAACAGCCCACCGTGCCGGTAGAGCCGACGCAATCGCATGAGCCCGAGACCGGCGAAGTTGTGCCGCGGCGCTCGCCCTTGCGGGCGGCGATCAAGACCGGGCGGCCGAAGGAGTGGATCAAAAATGTTTTTGTCTTTGCCGGCCTGCTTTTCTCCGGCAAGTTCAACCAGTCCCATGACGTCTTCGAGGCGTTCGTCACCTTCGTCGCTTTCTGCCTGATCTCCAGCGCCGGCTACTTCGTCAACGACCTGATCGACGTTGAGCTCGACCGCAAGCACCCGAAGAAGCGCTTCCGCCCGCTGGCGGCGCGGGAGCTGTCGGAGAGCGCGGCGAAAGCGATCGCCCCTGCGCTCGCCATCGTCGCGATCGGGATCGCCTTCACGGTCAACTGGCAGGTTGGCCTGATGGTCGTCGGCTACGGGATCGCCCAGGTCGCCTACAGCCTCGGGCTCAAGCAGATCGTGATCGTCGACGTGATGACCCTGGCCGGCCTCTTCATCCTCCGCGTCGCCGCTGGCGCCAGCGCCGTCGACGCCCACGCCTCCGAATGGCTGATCCTCTGCACCGGCATGCTCGCCGCCTTCCTCGGCTTCACCAAGCGCCGCCAGGAGGCGGTCTCCGAGCTCCACGAGGGCACTTCGACCCGGCCGGTCCTCGAGCACTACTCGCTGCCCTTCCTCGACCAGATGGTCTCGATGGTCACCACCGGGACCGTGATCAGCTACGCGATCTACACCGTCAACTCGCCGATTATCGGCAGCAGGATGATGCTCACGATCCCACCCGTCGTCTACGGCATCTTCCGTTACCTCTACCTGATCTACGACCGCAACGACGACCGCTCGATGTCCGGCATCATCGCCGGTGACCGCGGCATCCAAGCCGCCGGCGCCGCCTTCGCAATCATCGCCTTCCTGCTGCTCTACGTCTTCGATTAACGACTCCGAACTTCGGGCCCCTATGAGGGACCTAACCTCGGAGTCAGCCGAGCCCGACCTCGCCGGCGTCTTCCTCCATCAGGTAGAAGCGGGCGCGGGCTAGCTCTTCGCCGTTGACTTGGACTACGGCGGCGTGGGGGCCGGCGGTGGCGAAGGTGGCGGTGGCGGCTATGGACATAACCAGGCGCTGCTCTTGGCCTTCGGGAAGTCCGGGAGGGCGGCCGGTCTCGAAGTTGGCGGTGAGGCCTTCGCCGAGCTCTTGGCCGTCGGGGTCCTGGACGGTGACCACTAGCTCGTGGGGGCTGTTGGTCTCGTGCCAGGCGATGTCGATGCCGAGGCCGATCGAGAAGGACCACTCGGCGGGGAGCTCGGGGAGGCGGAGGACGTTCCAGCCGCCGCCGGTCAGGTAGAGCTTGCCGTTGACGGCCTCGCTGTAGTCGCAGAGGAGGAGGAAGCCGATCTCCACGGCTTCAGCCTTCGGGGCCTTCGCCCTCGGCGTAGGGGATGACCGGGAGGTCGGAGCGCAGCTCGACCTTGCCGCCCTTGGTGAACTGGACGTCGATCGTCTCGTTCTTGCGGTAGGTGCCGAAGAGGCCGAGGTACATCGCCAACCAACGGCCGGTGCCGACCTTCTCCTTGATGATCGGGTGGTCGAAGATGATCTCGCCGCCTTCGATCCGGTAGGTCCCCTTGGGCTGCTCGATTCCGTTGATGAAGACGGTGTAGGGCGGTTCGGCGCCCGCGGGCAGCTTGACCCGCTGGCCGGCGGCGTAACTGCCCTTCGGGATCTCGGTCTCGGCCTTGCTCATCGTTCCTCTGCCTCGAGAGTCTCGCGCACGAGGTCGAACGGCGTGTCGTGGTCGGTCGGGTCGAGCTCCTCCCGCACTACCCCGCCCTTGAACGGCACGAACGTCCCGTCCCCGCGCACGTCGACACCCGCCACCGACTTGCGGAAGAGTCGACCGCCGCTCAGCTGCAGCCGCGCATGGACCTGGTCACCCGGCTTGTAGTCGCGCAGCGACTGGACCGGCCGCACCGGCCCCTCGGCCCGGATCGCCAGCGCCCGCTCGCGCATCGCCGCGACGGCCTCCTCGAGGCCGTCGAACTGCGCATGATCGACGTCCGACCCGTGCCGGACGGTCAACTTCCAGGGTCGAGACACACCGCGAGGCTAGCCGGAACTCGGTTGCTGTTCCTTTTGGGCGCTATGCGACCAAAAGGAACAACTAAGCCCCGCGGCGGGGGCGTTTCGGGCGCCGCGCCGGCGGGCCGACGATTTTCTCCGGCCCTTCGCGCTGCTCGATCCCGACGTACTCCAGCTCCCGCTCGCCGGTGTAGATCTGGCGCGGGCGGGCGATTTTCTTCTCCGGGTCTTCCTGCATCTCCATCCACTGGGCGACCCAGCCGGCGGTGCGGGGGATGGCGAAGATGACCGTGAACATCTCGGTCGGGATCCCCATCGCCTCGTAGATGATCCCCGAATAGAAGTCGACGTTCGGGTAGAGCTTGCGCTCGGTGAAGTACTCGTCGTCGAGCGCCCGTTTCTCCAGCTCGCGCGCGATCTCGACCAGCGGGCTGTACTCGGTCGCTTCGAAGACCGGCTCGATGTACTGCTGGATGATCCGCGCCCGCGGGTCGTAGTTCTTGTAGACCCGGTGGCCGAAACCCATCAGTTTCTCCTCGCGCTGCTTCACCCGCTCGAGGAACTCGGGGATGTTCTCCGGCGACTCGATCCGCCGCAGCATCCGCAGCACCGCCTCGTTGGCGCCGCCGTGCAGCGGCCCGTAGAGCGCCGCCACCCCCGCCGCGACCGCCGAGTAGGGATCGACGTCCGAGGAGCCGACGCCGCGGACCGCGTTGGTGGAGCAGTTCTGTTCGTGATCGGCATGGAGGATGAAGAGGACGTCGAGGACTTTGGTCAGCGCCTCCTTCGGGATGTGCCGGTCCTCGGTCTTCTTGAACATCATCGAGAGGAAGTTCTGGGCGTAGGAGAGCTCGTTGTCGGGATAGACGTAGGGCAGCCCCATGTTGTGCCGGTAGGAGAAGGCGGCGAGGGTCGGCACCTTGGCGATCAGCCGCACCGCGGCCATGTAGCGCTCTTCGGGGTCGCCGATCTGCTTGGCGTCCGGGTAGAAGGTCGAGAGCGCGCCGACCCCGGAGAGCAGCATCCCCATCGGGTGGGCGTCGTAGCGGAAGCCCTCGAAGAAGTGCTTGAGGTCCTCGTGGACGAAGGTGTGGTGGGTGATGTCGAAGACCCAGCGCTCGAGCTGGGCCTCGGTCGGCAGCTCGCCGAAGATCAGCAGGTAGGCGACCTCGAGGAAGGTCGATTTCTCACACAGCTGCTCGATCGAGTAGCCGCGGTGTTCGAGGATCCCAGCGGCCCCGTCAATGTAGGTGACCGCCGAACGGCAGGAGGCGGTGTTGGTGAAGGCCGGGTCGTAGGCCAGCATCCCGAATTCGTCCTCGTCGACTTTGACCTGGCGCAGGTCCATCGCCCGCACCGTGCCGTCAGAGATCGGCAGCTCGTAGGTCTTGCCGGTGCGGTTGTCGGTGACCGTCAGCGAGTCCTTGCCGCTGCTGCCCGAGCCATCGGAGGCGTTGGCGTTGTCGGCGGTCGGGTCCTGCGTCTGCTGCTCGGCGGCCATCGCCCCTCCTTGTGTGACTGGGTCGGTCGGAGGAAGGGAGTTTACGGGGTGCGAACGCCCGGGCTCTCGAACTGCGTCATCGCGCGCAGGCGCTCGAAGCGCTCGTCGATCTCCTCGCGGCTGAGGCGCGAGACCCGCTCGGTCCCGAACTCCTCGACGTTGAAGGAGGCGAGGACGGTGCCGTAGCCCATCGCCCGCCGCAGCTCGGCGTCGCTCAGCTCGCCCTCGACGCCGTCGAGGTAGCCGAAGAAGCCGCCGGCGAAGCTGTCGCCGGCCCCGGTCGGGTCGCGCACGTCCTCGAGCGGGAACCCGGGTAGGGCGAAGAAGCCATCCTCGGTGAAGAGCGCGGCGCCGTACTCGCCCTGCTTGGCGATCACTGCCCGCGGTCCCATCGCCATCACCGCGCGGGCGGCCCGGGCGAGGTTCGATTCACCGGTCAGCATGCGGATCTCGGCGTCGTTGACGACCAGGCAGTCGACCTCGCGGATCGCCGCCGTCAGCGCGTCCTTGGCGGTCTCGATCCAGAGGTTCATCGAGTCGAGCCCGCTGAGCCGCGCCGCCGTGCACTGGGCGCGGACCTGGCGCTGCAGGTCGGGCTGGATGTTGGCGAGGAAGAGGGTGTCCGCCTCCTGGGCGGCCTTCGAGAGCTTCGGCTCGAACTCGCCGAAGACGCCGAGCTGGGTGTCCTCGGTGTGGGCGACGTTGAGGTCGTACTCGTAGCGGCCGCGCCAGAAGAAGCTCTGGCCGCCCGCGACCCGCTCGATGTCGTCGCAGACGATCCCGCGCCCTTCTAGGACCTCGAATTGCTCGGCGCCGAAGTCGTCGCCGACGGGGCCGACCGGCCGGACCTCGGTGAAGAAGCTGGCGGCCAGCGAGAAGTGGACGGCGGCGCCTCCAAGCATGCGCTCGCGCTCCCCGAACGGGGTCTTGACCGCGTCGAACGCGATTGAACCGACGACCGTGAGCGCCATCCCGACCGCAGGGTAAATGAGGAGACCGCGTCTGGGGCGCCTGCCCTGCGAGACTGCGCGCCGATGAAAGCGATCCAAATCGAGGAGTTCGGCGGCCCCGAGGTTCTCAAGTACGTGGACGTCGCCGATCCGTCGCCGAAGCTGAGCGAGATCGTCGTCAACGTCAAGCGCAGCGGCATCAACTTTGCCGACACCCACGCCTCCCGCAACGACTACCTGGCTGAGCAGACTCTGCCGTTGATCCCGGGCGCCGAGATCAGCGGGCAGACGAATGACGGCCGGCGCGTCGCCGTCCTGCTCGGCAGCGGTGGCTACGCGGAGAAGGTCGCGGTGCCGCAGGCGCAGATGATCGAGTTGCCGCCCGAGGTCGACTACGACCAGGCGGCGGGCGGGCTGCTGCAGGGGCTGACCGCGATGGCCTTGGTCCACCGCTGCGCCCGGATCGAGCCAGGCGAGACGATCGTCGTCGAGGCCGCCGCCGGCGGCACCGGCACCCTCGCCGTGCAGCTGGCCAAGCGCTCGGGCGCGAAGGTGATCGGCCTCGCTTCCAGCGAGGAGAAGCGCGAGCTGGTGGCGGGGCTCGGCGCCGACGCCACCGTCGACTCCCGGGCCGAGAACCTTGGCGAGGCGATCCGCGAGGCCAACGGCGGCAACCGGGTCGACGCTGTCCTCCACATGAGCGGCGGCAAGGCCTTCGACGAGGAGATGGGCATCCTCGCCCCGCTGGGCCGGATGGTCGTCTTCGGGATCGCCTCCCGCGAGCAGCGCGAGATCTCGACCGCGGCGCTGCTGCGCGGCTCGAAGTCGGTGATCGGCTTCTGGCTCGCCCACCTGCTCTCCCGCCCGGACCTGCTGGGCCCGATGATCCAAGACCTTTTCGCGGCAATCGCCGCAGGTGAGCTGACGGTTACGATCGGGGAGGTCTATCCGCTCTCCGAAGCGGCGCGGGCGCACGAAGACCTGATTGCCCGCCGCACGACCGGCAAGCTCCTCCTCGATCCCTCGTCATAAACACACATCACGTGACTGCCCCCGCTAAGTGACCGCATTCAAGGACCTAGGCCTCTCGCCTGACATCCAGCAGGCGCTGGACGAGCTCGGCTTCGAGGAGCCGACGCCGATCCAGGAGCAGGCGATCCCGGAGCTGCTCGGCGGCCACGACGTGATCGGCCAGGCCCAGACCGGGACCGGCAAGACCGCCGCGTTTGGCCTGCCGCTGCTGCAGTACCTCGATCCCGCCAACGACGAGGTGCAGGCGATCGTCCTCACCCCGACCCGCGAGCTCTGCATCCAGGTGACCCAGGCGCTGCGGACCTTCGCCGAGCACCTCGACATCGAGATCGTCGCCGTCTTCGGCGGCGCCCCGATCCGCTCGCAGCAGTCGCAGCTGCGCTCGGGTGCTCATGTGGTCGTCGCCACCGTCGGGCGGATGAAGGACCTGATGGCGCGCCGCTCGCTGGTCCTCACCGCCGCTCGCTACGTGGTCCTCGACGAGGCCGACGAGATGCTCGACCTCGGCTTCATCGAGGACGTCGAGAAAATCCTCCGAATGTGCCCGAGCGGGCGCCAGACGGCGCTCTTCTCGGCGACGATGCCGCCGCCGATCCAGAAGCTCGCCGAGGGCTACATGTACGACCCGGTGACGATCAAAATCACCCCGAAACAGCTGACGGTCGACAAGATCTCCCAGGCCTTCGTCGAGGTCCCGGCGAAGGAAAAGGCTTCGCGCCTGGTTGACCTGCTGAAGACGGAAGAACCCGAGCAGGCGATCATCTTCACCCGGACCAAAATCGGCGCTTCGAAGCTGGAGAAGACGCTGAAGGACAAAGGCCTCGACGTGAAGGCGCTTCATGGCGACCTCAGCCAGGGCGTCCGCGACGGGGTGATGATCTCGTTCAAGGACCACCGGGTGCGGCTGCTGGTGGCGACCGACATCGCCGCCCGCGGGCTCGACGTCGAGCACGTCACCCACGTCATCAACTACGACGTGCCGAATTCCTCGGAGACCTACGTGCACCGGATCGGGCGGACTGGGCGCGTCGGGCGCACCGGGCGCGCGATCACCTTCGTCACCCCCGACCAGCGCGACGAGATCACCCGGATCGAGCGCGACGTCAAGACCTCGATTGGCGAGTGGGAGACCCCGGAGGAGCGGCTCGAGCACGCGCCGCGGCCGCGGCGGCGCGAGCGTGAGCGGGGCGAGCGCAAAGAGCGCCGCCCGCGTGAGCGCGAGGAGGCTCCGGTCGAGGCCAACGGCGACGGTGGCGACTCCGAGGGGACGAAGTCGAAGACGGTGAAGCTCTTCGTCAACCGCGGCGAGCGCAGCGGCATCGCCGAGGAGGACCTGCGCTGGGCCCTGCGCGAGGGCGCCGTCCTGCCCGATGAGGCCGTCCACGACGTCCGCGTCCTCCACCGATTCTCCTTCGTTGAGGTCGATCCGGACGAGGCCGAGCGCACCGTCGAGTTCCTCGACGGCACCAAGCTCAAGGGCAAAGAAATCCGCCTCGAGATTGCCAAGAGCTAACGCTTCCGAGGTTGTCCTCGCTATAGCGGGGTCAATAACGGAGAGGCGACCGAATCGATCGATCCTTCGTGGGTATTGGGGGTGCAGTGAAGGCTTTCTGGGGACTTCTAGTCGTGTGCGTGCTGCTGGCGCTGCCGGCTGCGGCTGGCGCTGACACGACCCCGAGCTGCGCCGAAGGGCCGACGACCGTTGGCGATACCACCTACGGGACGCCTTGCGCCGACGTGATCGTCGTCCCTGAAGGGGTCGAAGACGTTAAGGGCGGGGGCGGGGACGACGTGATCGTCCCGGGGCCGATCACGGCCGCGACCGACTGTCCGGACGGCTGCCGGCTCGGCGTCGGCAGTCAGACCTTCGAAGGCGGCGAAGGCAACGACGTCGTCTTTGGCGAGCGCGGCAACGACACCCTCAGGGGCGGGCCCGGCAACGACCAGCTGTTTGGCGGGATCGGCGACGACCTGCTCGAAGGGGGGCCGGGGGATGACCGCCTTGCCGGCGGCTTCGGCGGCGACTCGATCGACGGCCAGGAAGGCAACGACTACGTCCGCGGCGACGCGACGATCGACCGCATCTTCGACACCGGCGGCGGCACCGACACCCTCAGCTACTCCACCGGTGTCACCCCTGGGTTCGAAGGGACCGTGAACGCCCCCGGGTTCCCGGCCCCGGGCGGGGAGCGCGGCCTGCGCCTCGACATGCGGGCCGGGGAACGCAACGCCAGCAACGGGCTCGCGCCGCTCGGCGGCGGCGTCGACGAAGTCGAAGCCCAGAGCTTCGAGATCGTGATCGGCACCCCGTTCTCCGACCTCTTGATCGGGACCGGCGGGCCGCAGGCGTTCTACGGCGGCGGTGGCGCCGACATCCTCGAAGGGGAAGGCGGCGCTGACACCCTGGAAGGGGGCGCCGACGGTGACAACGTCGACGCCGGCGGTCTCGCCACCCGCAACACGAGCAAGGTCAGCGTCGGCTTAATGACCCCGCCGGGGGTGAGCGGATACGCCCAGCTCTATCTCGTCGGCAGCAGCGGCAGCGACAACGTTGCGGCCAGCTACAGCGCGGGAAGCGTCAGCTTCCATCTCACTGCTGGCACCTTCGACAGCGAATCGCATGAAGGCTGCACCGTCAGCGCAACCGACGCCACCTGCTCGCTCAGCGAGCCTCTCGACTCGATCCTGCTCGCCGGCATGGGCGGCAACGACACGATCGTCGCCTCCAACTTCCCGGCCACCGTCTCCGTCGTCGCTATCGGCGGCGAAGGCAGCGACGTGATCACCGGCGGCGAGGAAAGCGAGGACATCCTCGTCGACGGGCCCGGCGAGGGGGGCGACGTGCTCAGCGCCCTCGGCCGCGACGACGCCCTGACCCATAACGCCGGCGCCGACGAACTGCTTGGCGGCAACGGCAACGACCTTTTCCTCTCCGGCTCGATCTGCGACGGCGAGCGGATCGTCGGCGGCGCCGACCGCGACAACGCCTCCTGGGCGCAGTCCGACGAAGGCGTCGAGGCGAACCTCGGCAGCGGCATCGCCGGACGCCCCAGCTCCAGCGAAGCCCCGGACTGCGGCGGTGAACCGCTCGACTCGCTGACCGAAATCGAGGACCTCGAGGGCTCCTCCTCGAAAACCTCCGGCGACGGCCTCTACGGCGACGGCGGACCGAACCAACTGCTCGGCCGCCCCGGCCCCGACGCCTACTTCGCCGGTCCCGGCGAAGACTCGATCCTTGCCAACTCGGGCGACGCCGACCTGGTCATCAACTGCGGTCCGGATAACGACGAGGCGACGATTGACCACCCCGAGTACGGGGACCCGGCACCGGTTGAATGCGAGAGCGTCTTCGAAGCCGATCCCAACAACTTCCGGACGCGGACGCTGCTGCCCCCGCCGCCGCTGCCGGCACCGCCGCCGGTCGTCAAGGCGGCGCGCGACCGCATCCCACCGCAAACGCGCCTCGGCGCCCACCCGCGGGCGCTCGTCCTCACCACCAAGAAGTGGCGCCGCGTCGCCTTCCGCTTCTCCTCGAGCGAGGCCGGCTCCAGCTTCCGTTGCAAGTTCGACCGCAAGCCGTTCCGCCCCTGCGAGTCGCCCCGCCCCTACCGGGTGAAGCTCGGCCGCCACACCTTCCGCGTCTTCGCGATCGACGCCGCCGGCAACCGCGACCGCACGCCGGTCGTCTTCAGGTTCCGGCTCGTCCGCCGCTAGCGCATCCGATTCTCAGCACAGCCGGGTGTGTCGAAAACCGGCTACGCCGTCAGCGCCGCGATCGTCTCCAGGAGGCGGTCGAAGTCGATCGGCTTGGTGATGTAGCCGTCGATCGCGAGGTCGGTGGGGGCGTCGGCATCGCCCGGGTTCTGGTGGGCGCTGACGATCAGGACGGGGACGTCGTGGCCGTCGCCGCGCAACTCGCGCAGGGCGTCGATGCCGGACTTGCGCGGCATCATCGCGTCGAGCAGGAGCAGGTCCGGCATGCCGTTGCCGGCGACGGCGTCGAGAACCTCCTGGCCGTCGGCGGCAGTGAGGACCTCGTAGCCGGCCATCTCCAGCCGCGTCCGCATCAGCAGCAGGATCGTCTCCGAGTCGTCCGCGACCAGGATCGATGCCATCAGCCGGTCTCCGCCCGCGCCGTCGGTTCCTGACCGCCGTCGGCAGTGGCGACGGCCGCGATCGGCAGGCGCACGTGGAAGGTCGACCCCTGGCCGACGGTGCTCTCGGCGCTGATGCTGCCGCCGTGCAGCTCGACCAACGATTTCGAGATCGCCAGCCCGAGGCCGGTGCCGCCGACGCGCTGGGTCAGCCCGGCGTCGCCGCGGGTGAAGCGCTCGAAGATCCGCTCGAGCTGGTCTGGGGGGATGCCGGGGCCGTTGTCACTCACGCTGATCTCCACCTCGGCGCCGACGGCGCGCGCCGCGACCCCGATGGACGCACCTTCGGGCGTGTACTCATGGGCATTGGTAAGCAGGTTCACCAAAATTTGGCGGATCCGGTCGGGCTCGACTTCGATCAGGGGCAGGCCCGGCTCGACCTCTTCGGTCAGGCTCTGACTGGCGGCCTCCGTCTGGGCGCGCATCGTACGCACCACGTCTTCGATGAGCGGCGCGACCTCGGTCGGCTGTGGACGGATCGAGAGCCGGCCGGCGTCAGAGCGGGCGAGGTCGAGCAGGTCGTTGAGCAGCCGCACCAGATGGCGGCAGTTGTCGAGGATGATTTCCACCGTCTCTCGCTGCCGCGGGGTCAGCGAGTCCTTGTCGAGCATCAACAGCTCGGCGAAGCCCTGGACCGAGGTCAGCGGGCTGCGCAGCTCGTGTGAGGCGGTGAGCACGAACTCGTCTTTGAGCCGATCGAGTTCGTCGCGCCGGCCCTCCTCGATCTCCAGCTCCCGCGCCATCTCGTTGAAGGCGGCACCGAGAGTTGCCGTCTCCGCCAGGCCGCCGACCTCGACCCGGGTGCTGCGGTCGCCGCCGGCCAGCCGCCCCGCCGCGTCGACCAGCTCCTCGAGCGGCCGCCGCATCGACGAGATCAGGCCGCTGAAGAGGAGGAGGGCGCCGGTCAACCCGGCGATCAGGCCGGCTGCGACCAGCAGGGCGGTGTCGCGGGTGTCGCCGGAGATGTCGTCCTGCAGTTCTTCGCGATGGCGGATCTGCTGCTGGACCACGACGCGTGCCGGCCGGCCGCCGGTGCCCTGGACGATGCGTTCCCGCGCCTTCATCTCGACGACGTAGGAGCGGGAGATCGCGTCCTCGTAGTCCTGGCGCTGCTGGATGAAGCGGGCGACGCCGATCACCGCCATCGCCGTGAGCACGGCAAAGCCGATCGCGAACCCGATCCGCAGCCGGTTGGCGAGCGACGGGCTCAGGCGTCGATTCGATGGTGAATATGCTTGCGCCCCTATGGCTGACGAGGCTACCGACGGGATCGCCCAGAAGCCGCTTGAAGAGTGGTTCGGCGCCAACGTGTCAGGGGTCGATTTCCCGCTCAGCTTCGAGCGGATAGCCGGCGGTCACTCGAACCTCACCTACCGGGTCACCGACGCCGCGGGGCAGAAGTGGGCGCTGCGGCGGCCGCCGCTCGGCAAGCGGCTCGGCTCCGCCCACGACATGGCACGCGAGCACAAGGTCGTCTCCGCTCTGGGGCCGACGGAGGTGCCGGTGGCGCCGGTGGTCGGCCTCTGCGAGGACGAGAGCGTCAACGATGCGCCCTTCTACGTGATGGAGTTTGTCGAGGGGCCGATTTTGCGCGGCCTTGCCGAGGCGGAGATCTTTCCCGACGAAGGCGACCGCCGGGCGATCGGCGAGCGGGTCGCCGACACGCTGGTGCAGATCCACGCTGTCGACCCCGACGCGGTCGGCCTCGGCGACCTGGGCAAGAAGGAGGACTACGTCGCCCGCCAGCTGCACCGCTGGCAGGGGCAGTGGGAGAAGTCGAAGACGCGCGAGCTGGAGCCGATCGACCGCGTCCATGAGGCGCTCTCGGCGCGGATCCCCGAGCAGGGCCAGGCGACGATCGTCCACGGCGACTACCGCCTCGACAACATGATCCTCACCGACTCCGGCGAGGTCGCCGCTGTGGTCGACTGGGAGCTCTGCACCCTCGGCGACCCCTTGGCTGACGTCGGCCTGCTGATGGCCTACTGGCCCAAGCGCGGCGACGACGTCGTCGCCCTCGGCATGCCCGCCAACCTCGCCCCCGGCTTCCCCACCCAGGCCGAGCTCGCCACCCGCTACGCCGAGCGCAGCGGCCGCGACCTCTCCAACCTCGGCTTCTACGTCGCCCTCGGCTACTGGAAGCTGGCGATCATCCTCGAGGGCGTCTACGCCCGCTACACCGCCGGCGGCTACGGCAAGGTAGGTGAGGGCGTAGAGGCCTTCGCCCGCCTAGTCGAGCGCCTCGCCGAAGAGGCCGAGCGAGTCGAGCGCGAGGGCGGTTGAGCCTCCTCCACCGCTTGTCCAGGGTCGTTGACAGTCGTCCGACCGGGTTGAAAGGGTCATGGATAACTCTGCGGTTCCTGAACGGCCGCATCAATCCGCAACCGTCCCTATAAAGGAGATCCAGTCGTGAAGAAGATCCATAAGCGACTCACGTACGCGAACGTGATGTCGTCAATCGCCGTATTCCTGGTGCTGGGAGGGGCGACCGCCCTAGCCGCTGGCCTGGCCAAGAACAGCGTTGGCAGCAAGCAGCTGAAGAAGAACGCTGTTACCGCGGCCAAAATCAAGAAGAACGCGGTTACTGGTGCCAAGATCGCTGGAAGCGCAGTTGACGGTTCCAAGGTGAAGGACGGCTCTCTTACCGGCGCCGACATCAACCTCGGCAGCCTTGGAACGGTTCCGAGCGCCGACAAGGCGAAGACGGCGGACAGCGCTGGTAGCGCCAACACCGCAAACACCGCCAACTCGGCTAAGACCGCAGATACGGCGAGCAAGACGAATCAGATCGCCCACATTTTCTACACGGCGCCCGAAGGCTCCGGAACCCACACCATCCTGAGTGACTACAACGGTCTGACGATCAAAGCGAAATGTCCGACCGGTGAAGACATCGAACTCGAAGCGGAAACTTCCGTCAATCACGCTCTGATCGATGTCGTCACCGCTCAGGACAACGACTACGAATACGACGAAGACTTCGAAACCGGCGAGGCATTCGACCTCGACGAGGGTCACTCCGAAGGCTTCACCGAGATGTACACCGCTCAGTACACCAACCCGAATGGCCAGGATGTAGCCCTGATCATCCATGACGTCGACGCGGGCGACGGGCCGGCCTTCCCCGGCACGCCGCAGGAAAGCGACTGCCTCGTCTCCGGGTTCGCCTTCGGCAGCTAGTCGAAAGCACAGCACCGCAGTACGCGAGGGCGGCTTCGGCCGCCCTCTTTTGTGCTTCAGACCATGCGGGCCGCGTGCCGCGGCTCCAGGTTCCCTTCGGCTTCGGCCTCGGCGCGCTTGGACCAGCGGTTTAGCTCGCGGCGGGCGAGGACCATTTTGTGGACCTCGTCGGGGCCGTCGGCTAGGCGGAGCATGCGGGAGAAGCGCCACATGATCGCCAGGGGGGTGTCGTCGGTCATGCCGAGGGAGCCGTGGATTTGGATCGCGCGGTCGAGGACGTCCATAACCATGTTGGCGGCGACGACCTTGATCGCCGAAATCGCCTGGCGGGCAGCGCGCTTGCCCTCGGTGTCCATCTTCCAAGCGGCGTAGAGGGTGAGGAGGCGGGCCTGGTCTATCTCCATCCGGCTGGCGGCAATCGACTCCTGGACGAACTGCTTCTCGCCCAGCGGGCCGCCGAAGGCGCTGCGTTCGTTGGCGCGGCGGCACATCATCTCGTGGGCGCGCTCGGCGGTCCCGATCGCCCGCATGCAGTGGTGGATGCGGCCCGGGCCGAGGCGGTCCTGAGCGATTGCGAAGCCGGCGCCGCGCTCGCCGAGCAGGAACTCCTTCGGCACCCGGCACTCTTCGTAGCGGATCTCGCAGTGGCCGGGCCCACCGTCGTGGCCCATCACCGAGATCGGCCGCACCAGGTTGAAGCCGGGGGTGTCGGTGGGGACGCAGATCATCGAGGCGCGCCCGTAGGGGTGGGCGTCGGGGTCGGTGACGACCATCGCGATCGCCAGGTCGGCGCCGACGGCGCCGGAGGTGAACCACTTGTGCCCCTCGACCACCCACTCGTCGCCGTCGAGCGTCGCCTGCGCCTGCAGCAGCGTCGGGTCCGAGCCGGAGACCTCGGGCTCGGTCATCGAGAAGCAGGAGCGGATCCGCCCCTCGAGCAACGGCTCGAGCCAGCGCTCGCGCTGTTCGGCGGTGCCGTGCTCGGCGAGGATCTCCATGTTGCCGGTGTCAGGGGCCGAGCAGTTGAAGGCCATCGGTGCCGCCATCGGGCTGCGCCCCATCTCCTCGCAGAGCAGCCCGTACTCCCAGTTCGTCAGCCCCGGGCCGAAGCGCTCGTCGGGCATGAACAGGTTCCAGAGACCGTCGGCCTTCGCCTTCTCGCGCACCGCGGCCAGGTTCTGCGGGTAAGGGACGCCGGCGCCGACCTCCTCGTCGAGCGCTTCCATGATCTCCCGCTCCTGCGGGTAGATATCCGCGTCCATGAAGTCGAGCACGCGCTCGCGCAGCTGTGCGACCTCGGGGCTGGGGTTGAAGTCCATTCGTTCCTCTCCTCGTCCTCTGGGAGGAGGAACGCTATCGGCTTGCCGGGCTTAAGCCCGGCGGTAGCGGGCGAAGAGCTCGCCGTCCTCCTCCAGCAGCCAGGCGAGCTCGAGGCCGACCACCTCCGGGAGCGATCCCTCGAGGACCCGCGGCGCTTCGCCGCCGCTCAGTTTCGGCGAGATCGTTAGGAAGAGCTCGTCGACGAGACCGGCCGCCTGCAGGGAGCCGTGCAGGGTAGGCCCTCCCTCGCAGAGCAGCGCCCGCACGCCTTCCTCCCGCAGCGAGCCGAGCAGCTCGCCGAGGTCGACCCAGCCGCTTCCCCCGCTCTCGACCACGATCAGCCGTTTTTCGAGCCCGGCGTAGCGCTCGGCCCGCATCGTCCCAGCCCCGATCATCACCGCATCGAAGCGACTGCGCAGTCCCACCAGCATCTGCGTGTCGGTGTCGGAACCAATCGGTCCCGAGCGTCCCGCGATCGTCGCCCGTCCGTCGACGGTGGCGACGAAGTTCATCCCCACCAGTGGCCGGTCCTCAGGCGCTTCCTCCCAGGGGCGATAGGTCTCCAGCTGTTCGGAGATCGAAGTCGGCCCGGGGTCCGGGAGAAGCCGCCGCATCGTCGCGAGGCTACCCCGCCGAAGCCGCTCCTATTCAGTTACTCCGCCTCTGTCGCCCTGGATCGGGCATCGTGAACAGCGCCGTGCCCGCAACCGCATGAATCGGGTCCTCGCCTGACTCGGTCATCCGTTCAGCACTCGCCGCCTGCTCTGTGAAGATCGCATCTAGAAGCTCGTCCATCAAGCCGCTGATACGACTGAACCCCTCGGAATCGAGGAGGAGACTGGTTCGGCTCAGGTGTCGGTCGGTCCGGTTATCGAAGGTGCCCTTCTCGACCGCCGTAGTGACGTCTTTGAGCAAAAAATCCCAGCTATGGGCGATCAGGGCGTCCTGTACATCCTTTGGAAGCTCGTCCCACTCGGCGCCAGAAGCCCAAGGTCTTTCTACCGCTCGGTAAAAATGGGCGACGGCGCCCCGTACGGATTCCTCCTTTACCAGCTCGATCAAACCGAGCTCATCGAGTACGCGTACGTGATAGCTGACATTGCTGAGGTCGTGCTTCAGCAGTTCGGACAGCTCCCGAGGACTCGCGACGCGAGTTGCCAGGATCGTTAGGCATTCCATGCGCAGAGGGTGGCTGAGGCCCTTCACTAATTTCTCATGAGCGGTTTTGCCCGCTTTATTGTCCGACTTCGCTTCTGGCTTTCCCGCCCAGGTAGACGCTTTGGTCAGGTGTTTGCTCATGGTCGATTCCTCCGGTTCAAAGTGCCGCCATCGGTACAGACTATTGCCGCATTTCAAAACGCTAATTCCGAAGCTCGGGAAAGCCGCTGTAACTCCTTCCAGTAATTGTCCCCTCAGGTCTCGGCCGTGACCTGAGGAAGGGAGGTGAAGTGCATGACGATCAGCTCGACTCAGACGGTATTCCCGTTGATCTCCACCGGTAAGAGCCAGTAACCGGTTGGGGCGGGCCGGGCCAGTCGCGGCCCGCCAAATAGCTAGGAGTAGTCGTGCCAGCCGGGGAACTCGCGACCGGTGAACTTCTGCAGCTCGGTGGCATCCTCGGTGAAGCGGCTGCGGATCGTCTCGAAGAGGTCGGCGGGGAGCTTCGGCTTCGGGGCCGGGGGCTTGTCCGGGTCGTGGACGACCTTCTCGACCAGCCAGCGCATCGACTCGGGCAGGCGGTCGAAGTTGCGGTCGAACGAGCGGAGGCCGGGCAGTTTCACCAGCTTCTCCATCAGCTGGTATTTGTCGCCCTCCTTGGCGCTCGACTTCTCCCACTCGCGGTCGAACTGCTCGGAGGTGAAGCTGTCGTCGACGCCGGCGAAGGCGAATGCCTTGCGCATCGTCCCCTCCCGATCGGTGTGCAGCTCCTCCTGGGCGATGATCTCGATCTGGGACCGGTCGAACAGCTCGAGGTAGGGCTGCAGCTGCATCCAGTACTTCGAGCGGTTCATGTAAGAGGTGTTGGGGTTGGAGAGAACCCCAACCAGGTCGCCGGTCTCGTAGCCGGCGCCGGTCGCGTGCACCCAGTGCGAGAGGATCCGCTTGATCGGGTCGCGCACCATGTAGAGCAGGCGGGCGTCGGGGCAGTGCTGCTTGATTCGCTCCGGCACTCCCGTAAACCGGGGCAGGTTGGTGTAGTGCGGGGAGGACTCACCGCGCACCTTGAAGCGGTCGTCGAACCGGCTCGCGTACCAGTCGAGGCCGAGGTCCCAGTTCAGCTCCTCGACGAAGAAGTTGAGCTCCTTCGGCTTCGACATCTGGACTTCGGGATGGAGGCCGAAGTAATGGTGGATGCTCGTCGTCCCACACTTCAGCCCGCCGATGATGATCAGGTTCGGCAGCTGCGCGTGGCGTTTGCGGCGGCGGCGCCAGCGGCTCTTGCGGTCGGCCGTGTACCGCTCGCGGGCACGGTCGCACATCGCCGTGTCGGCGGGGTCGGAAATGGGGGTCTGGGGCAGCGCCTGCACGTCGGGGTCGGGCACGAGCGTGGCTAGTCTAGCTGCGATGCCGCTCGCCGATCTCGCCGACAACTTCGAAGCGTTCTTCAATCGGGCCGCCGAATTCTTCCGCCATCTCTCCGAAGTCCACTGGACCACCTTCGGGATCGCCCTGCTCTGCCTGCTCGCCATGCAGCTGGCCCGCGCCTGGGCCTGGCGCAACGTTCTTCGCGCCGCCTACCCGGACAAAAAGATCGACTTCCTGCCGCTCGCCGCCGCCTACTTGGCGGGGGCTGGGATCAACGCGGTGGTGCCGGCCCACGCCGGCGACGTGACCAAGGTCTTCCTGGTCAAACGACAGATCCCCGACTCCTCCTACCCGGCGGTCACCTCCTCCTTCCTCGTTCAGACCGTCTTCGACACCACGGTCGGGGTGCTCGTGCTTCTCTACGCGATCAGCCAGGGCCTGTTGCCGCCGCTGCCGCAGATTCCCCACCTGCCCGCCTTCGAGATCTCCTTTTGGGCCGACCACCCGAACCTCTTTTTCATCACCCTCGGGGTGACGGTGCTGGCGATCGCGATCGGCATCTACCTGCTTGCCCATCGCGTCCGCCGCTTCTGGGCGCGGGTCCGTCAGGGCCTCGTCATCCTCACGGAGCCGCGCCGCTACCTGCGCGAGGTCGCCACCTGGCAGGGGCTCGGTTGGCTCTTCCGCTTCGCCGCCTTTTGGTTCTTCCTCGAGGCCTTCGGGATTGGCGGCTCGATCGGCAACGTGATGCTGGTGATGAGCTGCCAGGCGATCGCCAATGTCGTCCCCTTCACCCCCGGCGGCGCCGGCGCCCAGCAGGCGCTGCTGGTGGCGACCCTGCACGGCCCGACCCGCACCGCCGTCCTCTCCTTCTCGGTCGGCACCCAGATCGCGATGGCGGCCTGGTCGGTGGTTCTCGGCTTCGCCGCGATCCTGCTGGTCTTCCGCACGACCGACTGGCGCGGCTTGATTCGTCAGGCGCAGGAGGAGCAGGAGCAGGAGAAGGCCGCCACCGCCAGTGCGGGCTAAATTCGTCCCCAAAATGGTCGGTTACATCTGATTATGTAGACAATTGTATGAGGCGGGGTTAGGTTCGCTTCGTATGGCGGAAGCGACGGAGAGCGACGCGGGACAGGCAATCCCCGCGGTGCCGCCGCCGGTCTCGAAACCGGAATCGAGCCCAACCGACGTTGTCTTCCGGGTCCTGGGGGCGATTGGGACCGGGATTGGGATCCTCGGCTTCGTCACTTTCTTCGGTGGCGCGATCCTCTGGGTCCGTGCAGACAAGGCCGAACTGCCGGCGACCGAAGCGGTCGCGGTAATTCCGCGCAGCGTCCTGATCTCAACCGGCGCTCAGTTCCTCTTCCCAGCTCTTCTCTATGCGGTCGGCCTGTTCGCGCTCGTCTTCATCGTCCACTTCATCCCCAAAGCATTTGCGATCGTCAAAATCCGGAAAGAGAAGAAAGCGATTGCCGACTGTTCGCTAGAGGCAGCCGATCAAGGGCGCCAGGCGCTCATCGCGCAGCAGAACTGGAAAGCCGCCGACGCCGTGCTGAACTCGTTGCGCGATGACCTCGACAAGGCCCACGAACTCAAAAGGACCGGGCCAGAGATCTCTGCGATCGAAGAGAAAATCAAAGCCCAAGGGCGAAAAACGACCGCGCTGCAGGCGGAGGCGGAAGAGAAACTCGCGACGGCGGCCAAGACCAAAGCGAAGTTGGACACCATGACCGAAAAAGCCGATGCCAAGCTGGATCGAGGAATCGGTAAATGGCTCACGGAGATCGTCGCGATCGTCACGGCCTTCGTGCTGGTCGTCATCCTCGATGGCTCGCTCGGCCGCGTCAGCTGCGGCCAGGTTGTAGTGCTCCTCCTCGTGGCGCTTGCCAGCGCGGTTCTTGTGATCTCCGTCTATTGGGCAACCGAAAACTTCATCTGGTTCGGGGTTATGGCCTTCGTGGTGGTGGGCATCTACCTCGGTGTTGCGACCTATTTCAACACCCACAACAACGCGAAGATGCAACCCGTCGCTGTGCTGCGAAGCGGGCACGACCCGGTCGCCGCCTCGTTCATCGCCAGCACCTCCGAAAACGTCTACGTCGGCACCTTTCGTGAGAAGGAAACACCGCCGCGCATGCTGGTCATCCCACGGTCCCAGGTAGTTGAGCTGACTGTCGGGCCGCTTCTCGACCAGCCTGTTGCCCGGCGCCGAGCGCTAACGATGGCGCTGAACGAGTGCAATCAAACGGTCAAGGAATCGCCCCCCGCGCCCCCCGCCTCGCCGTCGCCGCCGGCCAAGGAAAGTGGCAGCGGGTCCCCGACCGAAGGCAAGGAAGAACAAGCGGGATACGTCCCTGCCTGCACTTCACCGCAAGAAATGAAGCTAGAAGCGGCTCTCGAAACCAGGCCGTAGACGAGTCAGCCCGACCAGCCCGGATAGCGCCCCGCGACGTGCCATTGCCAAGGCGGGCGTTCGGAGGCGGGGAAGGCGTAGTGGTTGCGGCCGGGGAGGGTCTCCAGCGGAACCAGAGCCGGATCGTCTCGATCGAGGACCTCCACGCCGCTCGTGGATTCGACTTCGGCCTGGGTGGCGCGGCGGGAGAGTCGTTGCCACCCAAAGGTTGGGCGGTAGAGCCAGTAGACGATTTCGACCCAGCCTTCGGAGCTGCGGCGGTCGATCAGCTCGGTGAAGGCGGTGACCCGGCGGCGGGAAGCCGTGAGGTGCGGCCCGGCGGCGACGGCGCAGCTCTCGGAGCGGCAGTGGCGGAAGTCGACCGGCATCAGCGGTAGGCCGGAGGGGCCGGGAAGCGGTTCGGGGGACGGAGCCAGCGCCCGTGCTAGGCGGGCGAGCGGCCACCCGTAGGCGGGCACCAGGGCGGGGTGGCGGCAGGCGTCCGGCAGGCGCGGGGCGCAAGTGAGCCGCCGTCCCAGAGCCCCGGCCAGTCGCCGCCCGGCATCGACTTCGCCGCCGGCGGCGACGGCCGCGATCGCGGCGATCAGCAGCAGCGCGACCAGGGCCGCCAAGCCGGCCTGCTCGACGCTTGCCGAGCCTCGCTCGCTTTCCCACTTTGGCATCGGTGATGACGCTAGGCCGCCGCGGCGCACGGATGGCGCGCAGAAAGTGCCGATTCCGCCTCGGCGGTGTGCCGGTTCTGCCAACATGCAGGGCGATGGAGGGCTTCAACCTTTTTGGCGACCCCGATGAGTTCCGCGCTCGCATGGAGGAGCTGTCGGAGCAGATGCAGTCTTCGCAGCGGGTTGCCTGGGCAGACAACGCGATCAAGCTCGCGGTTGACATGACTGTCGCCTCGATCGGCCGCCTCGAGCTCAACGGCAGCGCTGACGAGCAGGCGATGCAGGTCCGCGACGCGATCCGCGTCCTCTTCCCCGAGGCTGTCACCCTGGTCCGCGAGGCCAGGGAAGGCCTCAGCTAGAACAACTCGAGCCGCAGCGAGACCACAGCGCCGCGGCGAAAGAGGCCGCCGACCAGCTCGACCGGGATCGCGATCACCAGCGCCGGCAGGGCAAGGACGATGCTGGCGAGGGCGTCGATCCGCCGCTGCCAGGGCTTCGTCGCCGGCACGGCGGGGGTGTCGCGGAGGGCGCCCAGGGCGACGTTGCGGCCAAAGGTGACGCTGTTGAGGAGCGTCTGCCAGGTGCTGGCGAGGCCGGCGAGGGGACGCCAGCGGGCCGACTTGACGACCTGGTCACGGTTGGCGACGAGGCGCCGCACCGCCTCAGGCGTGAAGAGGTGCCGCCGTCCCGGCTGCAGCCCGGCCCAGCCGGCGCCGCCGAGGGCGCAGGCGGTGCTGCCACGGTTCTCGATCCGGATGAGGTCGCCCTGGCGCAGCGAGTCGAGCTCGACCAGGGCGGCCTCGGTGTCTCCGGCCTCGCCGACGATCCCCAGCCCGCAGCTCTCGCAGCGCCGGACCGGCCCGCTCAGCCCTCGCTTGAGTCCGATCCAGCCGAACAGCGGCTCACCGCAGGCGGGGCAGGGGGGGTTCTCAGGCCCGGCTCCGGCCTCGAGCGGGACGACGGGGGTGGCCTCGGTCTGCTCCATGCCACGGGTAGGGTACGGGCCGTGAGCCCAGAGCAGGTTCGGGACAGAGAGTCGCGCTGGGCACTGCCGGCGGCGCTGGCCGCGTTCGCGGCGGTGATCCTGATGTTTCTTCCCGGCGTCGTCAGCTCCGTCAGCGGGTCGGGCGAAGCCGAGGTGCTGCGTTCGATCGACGCCCACGGTAGCTCGGTCACCCTCTCGAGCATCCTCCAGGCAGCCGCCTTCCTGCTGTTGGCGTTCCCGCTTGTCTACCTCTTCATGGCCGCCCGCGCCCGCAGCGAGCGGGTGCTGCCGGCGGTCTTGGCGATCGTGATCGCAGCGCCGCTGCTGGTCGGGGTCGGGACCGTCCTCTACGGGCAGGCGCGCCAGGAAGCGGCGGAAACCTTCGTCGCCGGCGAAGCGAAGCCGACGATCTCCGCCAAGGACCTGAAGGAACGGTGCGAAGACGAGAAGCCGGTCGCTGGCTGCGAAAAGGAAAAGCGCGAAGACGACGCCGCCTCCAACGCGCTCAGCGACGCCTCGCTAAGCACCCCCGCCGGGATCCTCACCCTCGGCGGCGGCCTGCTGTTTGCGATCGGCCTCTTCTACACCTGCCTCTGGGCGATGCGCACGGGCCTGCTCAGCCGCTTCTGGGGCTCGCTCGGGATGGCGCTGGGGATCGCGATCCTGCTCGGCTTTGTGATCCTGGCGATCTTCTGGTTCCTCTACCTCGGCCTGCTCTTCCTGGGCTTCCTTCCCGGCGGCAAACCGCCGGCCTGGGAGGAGGGGGAGGCAGTGCCCTGGCCGACGCCGGGGGAGCGGGCCGCGGCGGAACTCGAACCGTCCGAGGCCGTCGAAGACGACGACGCCGAGCCGGGCGCCGAGCTGCGCAAGCGCAAGCAGCGCGAGTAGCGCTCAGACCTGCGGCGCCGGGGGCGCCGCCATCAACTCGACCCGGTGCCCGCCGGGAGCGATCGCCAGCGCCCGCGGCTGCCCCCAGTGTTCGCGTTTGCGCTCTATCTCGTATCCGGCCTCGCGCACCCGCGCGAAAGTGTCGTCGAAGTCCTCGACCACCACCGCCAGGTGTCCCGGCGAAGGCACCGTCGGCTCCGCCTCCGGCATCAGGTGAACCTGCGTCCCCTCCCGCTCGACCCAGGTGAACTCCCGCAAGGTCTCCGGCGGCTCAACCCGCTCGAATCCGAGCAACTCGAAGAAGCCGACAGCGGCCTCGATCTCCCCGGGCGCGACCTCTATGCCGACGTGGTGGAGCACGCCCAAGAATTTACAGAGACGTTCAAGTTACGTATGTTTTTGTCTGCTACAGTCGAGCTATGGAGGCAGCGGTCGCAGAAAAGGAGGCGAGAATGACGGAATGGAATGACGGGCGGCTGGACGATCTGAGCTCGCGCGTCGATCGGATCGAGAGAAAGATGGACGCAGGGTTTGCGCAGGTGCATGAAGACATCAGAGGACTCCATGTGCGCTTCGATGGTCTCCAGCGAACGCTCATGCAGATGAATGCAGTGATCATCGCCGCACTGATCGGCGTGATTGCTACCCAGATCTAAAACGCCAGCGACAGGAGCGCAGCGACGATCACTATGGCGGTCGACCAGGTGATCGTCTCGGCGACTATGCGGTTGTCGAGGCCGTAGGCGTGGGAGACGACGAGGGCGTTGATGCCGGTCGGCATCGCTGACATCAGGCGGTAGGCGGAGGGGAGCTCGATCAGCGGGGCCGCGAGGAGCATGAGGAGGGCGGGGGCGAGGGCGAGGCGGCCGATAGTGGCGACGGCGACGGGGGCGGTAACCGGGGGCGGCAGGGGGAGTTCGCCTTGCTCGGCGCCCTCGGCGAGGGTGGCGCCGACGGCGAAAAAGCCAAGCGGCAGGATCGCCACTGCGAGGACCTGGGAGGCGTCGACGAGGATCTGTGGGGCCAGAGCGCTGGGGGCGAGCAGGCCCAGTACCGCCGCATAGAGGGGCGGGTTGCGAGTGAAGAAGGCGCGGACCCGCTCGCCCATCCCTTCGCCGGCTTTGGTGCCGAAGGCGGCGCCGACCCCGAAGGCGCCGAACATCAGGGTCGGGCCGCCGACGAGGACGTCGAAGAGGACGCCGGTCGCCAGGTGGTCGTGGCCGAGCAGGGCCACGGTCAGCGGATAGCCGAGGTAGGTGGTGTTGGCGACGATCGCGCCGCAGATCACCGCCCCAGTCTGCGGCGGGCTCAGTCGCAGCAGCCGGGTGCAGACCAACCAGACCGCCGCCCCGACCAGCGCCATGTTGACGAGGGCGAGGCCGATTCCGACCGCGTTGTCAACGCTGATCGAGGATGCCGCCAGGTTGAAGAAGATCACCGGCGGCACCAGCACGTAGAGCATTACCAGCAGCAGCTTCCGCGCCAGCGCCACCGCCTCTTTCGGCCGTCGCCGCTCGGACTCGACGCCGACTCCGGCGCCGACCACCATCAGAACAAGGGTTAAGAGGACGCCCATGCGGGCTTCCTACTCGATCAGAAGAGCACGCTGCCCGCGTGGCTGGCGAACTCGACCAGCGGCTGGGGGATGACGCCGAAGAAGACGGTCGCGGCGGCGGCGAGGACGGCGGGCCCGACCAGGTACCAGCGGCGACCGGCTTCGGGGTCGACTGGGTCGGCTTCGGGGGAGGCGCCGGCGATCGCCGGGGTGCCGCCGGGGACGGCGTCGCGCTCGGGGCGCATCCACATCGCCGCCACTACACGCAGGTAGTAGGCGAGCGAGATCATCGTCCCGACCGCGATGAAGACGGCGAGCCAGGTGTAGTCGCCTTCGACCAGGGCCTCGATCAGGTAGAGCTTGCCGATGAAGCCCGCGGTGGCCGGCAGCCCGGCCAGCCCCAGCATCGAGATCGTCAGCGGCCAGGCCAGCGCCGGCCGCTCGGCGCCGAGGCCGCGGACCGCGCGGATGTCGTCGCCGAAGATCGTCTCGCGCTCGCGGGCGACGATCACCGCGAAGGCAGCAAGGTTCATGAAGGCATAGGCGGCGAGGTAGAAGACCAGCGAGCTGGTTCCCGCCTCAGAGGCGACGACGACGCCACCGAGCATGTAGCCGGCCTGGGCGACGCCGGACCAGCCCATGATCCGCTTCAGCGAGTCCTGGCCGAGGGCGCCGACGTTGCCGACGACGATCGAGATCGCCGCCAGGGCGGCCAGCGCCGGCTGCCAGGAGTCGAGCTGGGAGCCAAGCGCGACCTCGAAGAAGCGGAGGAAGACGGCGAACGCCGCGGCCTTCGTCGCCACCGCCATGAAGCTGGTGATCGGGGTCGGCGCTCCCTGGTAGACGTCGGGCGTCCACTGGTGGAAGGGCGCGATCGAGGTCTTGAAGGCGAGGCCGACCGCCGCCATCGCGATCCCGATCAGGATCAGCGGGTCGCCATCGAGGCCGTTGTGGGCGATCCCGGCGGCGATCCCCTGGAACCCGGTCGAGCCGGTGCCGCCGTAGAGGAAGGCCATCCCGTAGAGCAGCGTCGCCGAGCCGATCGAGCCGACGATCAGGTACTTCAGCCCCGACTCGAGCGAGCCCTCGCGCCGCAGGTTGGTGGCGCAGAGGATGTAGAGCGGGATCGAGAGCGTCTCCAGGGCGACGAAAAAGGTGACGAGGTTGGTCGCCTGCGACAGCAGCACCATCCCCAGGACCGAGCCAAGTAACAGGGAGTGGTACTCGCCCGAGCCGGCTTCCTCGGTCGCCCGCTCGCCGATCGAGAGGAGGACGCAGAAGGCGGCCATCATCACCGCGATCAGCGAGATCGAGATGCCCAGGTCGTCGAGCCGCAGCGCCCCGGTGATCAGGTTCTTCGGGTCGTCCCACTGCCAGATCAAGAGGCCGGCGGTGGCGCCGAGCGTGATCAGCGTCAGCAGCGGCGCGCTGCGCTTGAAGGGCTTGAAGACGGCGCTCAGCAGGACGACGCAGATGCCGACCGTAAGGGCGATCAGCGGCGAGATGCCGGCGTAATCGATATGCGGCTCGTTGAAGTTCACTTGTCTCCGATCGGTGCGTACCCGGTCCAACCGGATTCTTCGTTCTTCGTCGCCAGCTTCGAGTTGGGCGCGGAGCCGCCGGTCACCTTGGCGACCGTCTGCTCGACGCTCGGGTTGGTCCGCTTGAGGATCAGCTGCGGGTAGAGGGCGAGGGCGAGGATGCAGAGGACGAGCGGCACCAGGACCACCGCGTCGCGCCAGCCGATCTCACGGGACATGAGCCCCTCCGGCTTACGGTTGTGCATCGCTCCTTGGTAGAGACGCAGCGCGTAGTAAGCCGACATCGCGACGCCGGTGATGGCGATGAAGGCGAAGACGATCTTCGCCTGGAAGAGGCCGTTGAGGATGTAGAACTCGCCGATGAAGTTGGAGGAGCCCGGCATCGCCAGGGTCGCCAGGGCGACGATCAGGAAGAGCGCCGCCAGCACCGGTGCCCGCAGCGCCATCCCACCCATCTCGCGGATGTCTTCGGTCCCGGTCCGCTCGAGCAGGATCGCGACGATGATGAAGATCGGGGCGACGACGAGGCCGTGGTTGACCATCTGCAGGACCGCGCCGTCGGCGCCGTCGGCGCGCAGGGCGAAGATCCCGGCGGTGATGAAGCCGAGCTGGGCGACCGACGAGTAGCCGGCGATCAGCCGCACGTTGGTCTGGGTGAAGGCCATCACCGAGCCGTAGAGGATCGAGGCGAGGGCGATGACCAGGACGATCTCCTGGAATTCGACCGTCGCTTCCGGGAACAGCGGCAGGACGATCCGCAGGAACCCGTAGGCGCCGACCTTCGCCAGGACCCCGGAGAAGACCGCCAGCGCCGGCAGCGGCGCCGCCCGGTAGGCGTCGGGCATCCAGCCGTGGAGGAGGAAGGCGGGCATCTTGACCAGGAAGGCGGCGGCGAAGAACCAGAAGATCCAGCGCTGGCTGCCGAGCCCGATTCCCTGTTCCTGTAGTGCCTGGATCGAGAAGGTGATGTGGCCGCCGTCGGCGGAGATGATCGCGGTGGCGATCGCTGCGACCAGCATCAGCAACGAGCCGATCAGGGTGTAGATGATCATCTTCAGCGTCGCCGCGGAGGCGGTCAGGCCCCCCTCTGCGGTGCGGTCGTGGCCCCAGGCGCCGAAGAGGAAGTAGAACGGCACCAGCATGAAGTCGAAGAAGAGGACGAAGAGCAGCAGGTCCTGGGCGAGGAAGGAACCGAGCGTCGCCGTCTCGGCCATCAGCATCAGGAAGAAGAAGGTCTTCGGCCGCTCGTAATCGCGGAAGGCGGCGAAGGCGACGCCGCCGGTCCAGAGCACCGCGGTGAGCAGGACGAGGAAGAGGTTGAGCCCGTCGAGCCCGAGGCTGTAATCGACGCCGAGCCCGGAAATCCAGGGCGTGCTCTCGACGTACTGCAGGCCGGAGTCGCCGCTGTCGAAGCCGATCGTCATCCCGACCGCGACGCCGAGGGTGACCAGCGCCCCGAGCACCGCCCACGGCCCGACCGCCCGCCGCGGCAGGAAGAGGCCGACGAAGCCGAAGGCGAGGGGGGCCCAGAGGAGGACGTTGATCATGAGCTGCTCAGCAGGAAGTAGAGGGCGAGCCCGGCGAAGCCGGCGATCAGCAGCAGCGCGTAGCTACGGACGAAGCCGTTCTGGACCCGGCTGACGATGCCGCCGGCGCTGCGCACCGTCTCCTCGGTGCCGGTGACCATCCCGTCGACGACGAAGCGCTCGAAGGTGCGGTTAGCGAAGCGGCCGATCGCCAGCGCCGGGCGGACGACGAGGAGGTCGATCGCCTCGTCGAAGTACCACTTATGGAAGAGGAAGTCATGCAGGCCCTGGAGGCGCTGTTCGAGCGCCCGCGGCCGCTCCGGGTTCGCCACGTAGAGCCAGTGGGCGGCCCAGATCCCGAGCAGCGAGATGACGCCGCCGATCGCCAGCCCGATCCAGTCCCACTCGATCGAGGGGTGGACATGGGAGAGGACGGGGCCCTCGAACGCGGGGTCGAGGAAATTGGCGATCACATTGTCGACGCCGGGAACCTGGACGAGGCCGCCGACCAGGGCGAGGAAGGCGAGCACGCCCATCGCGACCCGCATCGGCGCCGACTGCTCGGCGATGTGGTGCTCGGGGCCGGGGAAGCCGACGTCGGTGTCCTCCGGCTCTCCGGTCGCCGGATTCTTAGGCGCCTCGTGGGCGACGTGCCCGGTCTCGATCAGCTCCCGCGCCTCGGCGCAGGGCTCGCCCTGGAGGACCCGGAAGATCAGCCGGAAGGTGTAGATCGCGGTCAGGAAGGCGCCGAAATAACCCAGAACAACAAAGATGAGATACATCCCGCCCCTGGCCCCCGCGTAGGCGAGGATCTCGTCCTTGGAGAAGAAGCCCGAGGTGAGCGGGAAGGCCGCAAGCGCAAGGCCGCCGCAGAGCATCGTCACCGAGGTGAAGCGCATCGCCTTGGCGAAGCCGCCCATGCGGTCGATGTTCTGCTCGTTCGCCATCGCGGCGATGATCGAGCCGGCCGCCATGAACAGCAGAGCCTTGAAGAAGGCGTGGGTCATCAGGTGGAACATCCCGGCCCCGTAGGCGCCGATCGAGACGCCGACGACCATGTAGCCGATCTGGCTCATCGTCGAGTAGGCGATCGCCCGCTTCAGGTCGGTCATCACCAGCGCGATCGTCGCCGCGACCAGGAGCGTCGCCAGGCCGATGAAGGCGCTGATGTCGGCGGCGGTGGGGGCGAGGGCGAAGAGGACGTGGGTGCGGGCGATCAGGTAGACGCCGGCGGTGACCATCGTCGCCGCGTGGATCAGCGAGGAGACCGGGGTCGGTCCCTCCATCGCGTCGGGCAGCCAGGTGTGGAGCGGCAGCTGCGCCGACTTGGCGAAGGCGCCGACCAGGAGCAGCAGACAGATCGCGGTGATGCTCCACTCGTTGACGCTGAAGACTTCGGGCGCTTTCTCGAAGACGGTGCCGTAGTCGAAGCTGCCGAGTTCGCGGAAGATCATGAAGGCCGCCAGCACCAGACCGATGTCGCCGACGACGTTGATCACGAACGCCTTCATCCCCGCCCGCGTCGCCGTCTCGCGCCGGTACCAGAAGCTGATCAGCGCGTAGGAGGCGAAGCCGACGAAGGCCCAGCCGACGATCAGGAGGACGAAGTTGCCGGCCAGGACCAGCAGCAGCATCGAGAAGACGAAGAAGTTGAGGTAGCTGAAGAAGCGGTGATACCCCTCATCCGACTGCATGTAGCCGTAGGAGTAGAGGTGGATCAGGGTCGAGACGCCGGTGACGACGAGGACCATGAAGATTGAGAGCTGGTCCAGGTAGATCCCGAGCTTGATGTCGAGGCCGGCGACGCTGGCGTAGTCCCAGAGTGAGGAGGCGTGGTGGCGCGCGTCGGCGTCCTCGCCGAGCAGGCTGATCAGGGCGGCGATGCCGCAGGCGAAGGAGAGGCCGATCGCAGCGGTGCCGATCATCCCGGCCGCCTTCTGCGGCAGCGCCCGGTAGCCGAGCGCGATCACGATCGAGCCGAGCAGGGGGAAGAGCAGGACCAGCCAGGCCCAGGCGGTACCGGTCATCCGCGCAGCTCCCGCAGGTCATCGACGTTGAGCGGCAGGCGGCGGCGGAAGATCGCGACGATCAGGCCGAGGCCGACGACGACCTCGCAGGCGGCGATCACCATCACGATCACCGCGAAGACCTGTCCCTGCTCGTTGCCGACCATGCGGCTGAAGGCGACGAGGGCGAGGTTGCCGGCGTTCAGCATCAGCTCGAGGCAGAGCAGGATCACCATTGGGCTGCGGCGGAGGAGGATGCCGACAGCGCCGGTGGCGAACAGAAGCGAGCTCAGGACGATGTACCAGGTGATATTCATGAGCTCGCCTCTTGACGCCGGGCGGCCAAGACGATGGCGCCGACGGCGGCGAGGAGTAGAAGGATCGAGCTCGCCTCGAAAGGCAGGAGGAACTTTTCCAGCAGCAGTCTTCCTATCGCAGCGGGATCTCCGAAGCCGTTGGGCGTATCGGGGCCATGGGTTTCGAGGGCCTTGAGGGCGGAGCCGAGGACGGCGATCGAGAGCTCTACGAACAGGGCGATGCCGAGCAGGGGGGCGAGGAAGCGCTGGCCGGGGATCGGCTCCCAGGCCGACTCGCCGCCCCCGCCCACATAGGCGACGACGAAGACGTAGAGGACCATCACCGCCCCGGCGTAGACGACCACCTGGGCGGCAGCGACGAAGGCCGAGGTCAGCAGCAGGAACAGCGCCGCCAGGGAGAAGAGGTGGACGATCAGCGCCAGCACCGAGTAGAAGGGGTTGCGCATCGCGATCACGCCGATCGCACCGCCGAGCGCGCCGATCGCGGCGACGAAGAAGACCACCGCTTCCACTATTCGCCCTCGGCTTTCAGCGGCGTCCGCTCGACCGGCTCGGCAAGCAGCATCTCCTTGGTGAAGATCAGGTCACGGCGGTCGTAGTCGGCCATCTCGTAGTCGTGCCCCATCGTGATCGCGTCGAACGGGCAGGCGATCTCGCAGTAGCCGCAGAAGATGCAGCGGCTGAGGTTGATCTCGTAGACGGCCGCGTAGCGCTCGCCGGCCGAGACCCGTTCGCCGGGGATGTTCTCCGCAGCGACGACGCGGATGCAATCGGCCGGGCAGGCGGCGGCGCAGAGGCTGCAGCCGACGCATTTCTCGAGGCCGGTGTCCTCGAACTTGTGCAGCTTGTGGCGGCCGCGGAAGCGCGGGTAGACCGGCGTCTTCTCCTCGGGGTACTCGATCGTCATCGGTCCCTCGATCAGCCGCGCCATCGTCGTCTTTAGCCCCCGCAGGGTCTCGCCGAAGGCGCGGTAGGCGCCGCCGATCCCACCCGGCTCGGGCCCACGCTGGACCTCAACGACGTCGATCGAATCGAGGTAGGAGGCGCTGCGCGGATCGATGCCGTTGGCGCTCATTCAGTTGTTCCTTTTGGTCGTAGAGCAGACATAAAGAACAGTCGTCACGTCGCCACCACCAGGACCGCGGTGACGAGGACGTTCAGCGTTGCCAGCGGCAGCAGGACTTTCCATCCCAGGCTCATCAGCTGGTCATATCGAAGACGCGGAAGAGTTGCCCTGATCCAGATGAACAGCAGCACCAGGCCGAGCATCTTCGCCAGCATCCAGATCGGGTCGAGGAAGCTCGGGCCAGGCCCCATCCAGCCGCCCAGGAACATCGCCGCGGCGATCCCGGAGACGACCAGGATCTCCATGTATTCGACCAGGAGGAAGGAGCCGAAGCGCATGCCGCCGTACTCGGTCATGAAGCCCTGGACGAGCTCGGCGTCGGCCTCGGGCATGTCGAACGGGGTGCGGTTGGTCTCGGCGAAGCCGGCGAGCATGAAGATCAGGAAGCCGACGAACTGGGGGAGGATGAACCACATCTCGCCCTGCGAGTGGACGATCGAGACCAGCGAGAGCGAGCCGCTCATCATGATCACGCCGAGCAGGGCCAGGCCCATGCTGACCTCGTAGGAGATCAGCTGCGCGGCCGAGCGCATCGCCCCGAGCAGGCTGTATTTCGAGCCCGAGGACCAGCCGCCGAGGAGGAGGCCGTAGAAGGCGATCGAGCCGACGGCGAAGAAGTAGAGGATGCCGATCGGGACGTCGATGCCATAGAAGCCGACCCCGTCCTGGACGTCGCCCCAGGGGATGATCGCCAACGAGAGGACGCCGGCGAGGACCGGCAGCAGCGGACCGAGGATGAACAAGGTCGAGACGGCGTTTTCGGGCCGGAAGCTCTCCTTAGATATGAGCTTGCCGACGTCGGCGAGCGGCTGCAGGAGGCCGTAGGGGCCGACGCGGTTGGGGCCGTAGCGGTGCTGGAAGCGGCCGATTAGCTTGCGCTCGAGGACGGTGAGCAGCGGCAGGATTCCGAAGATGACGCCGAAGATGACGATCGACTTGACGATCATGATCCAGGTCGCTTCGACGAACTGGGTGTCGGCGAGCGGCAGCATCAGGCGCGGACCTCGCTCAGCTTCTCGATCTGCACCTGGATCGGGCCGCCGCCCCGGAGGGCGTTGGCGTTGCCGTCGAGAACGCCCTCGGCCATGAAGACGACGCCCTTGCTGACCCGCTCCTTGACGTGGACCTCGGCCTCGATCCCGGCGCCGTTCTGGGAGACGCGGACCCGGTCGCCCGAATGCAGGCCAAGGCGCTCGGCGTCGGCGGTCGAGATCTCCACCCGCTGCTGCGGGGTGAGGAACTTCAGCGGCGGGTTCAGCTCGGTGATCGGGCCGGCCCAGAGGTCGCGGTAGGTGCCCAGCAGCAGTGATCCGTCGGAATGGGGCGTCGCGACGGAATCGCTTGACGGGACTCCACGGGGAGTGGGATCGGGCTGGACCACGCTGGTCGGCGCGTCGCGCTGCTCGTCCATGACGACGTTCTTGGCGAGGTCGGCCGTCGAAGAGTCGCGATCCTGCCAGCGCAGGCCGCGGCCGCCGATCTGCTCGTCGGTGATGCCGTTGTAGAAGGAGACTGCCTCGGTGAGGGCGGCGAAGGCGGTCGGCTGGCTGTCGATGCCGGTGACGAGGCCGAGGTTCGCCGCCAGATCCGAGAGGACGAGGACGTTGGGGCGGATGTCGCCCGGACGGCCAGCGCTTGGGCGGACCCGCTGCAGGCGGCCGTCGGGGTGGGTGACGGTGCCGTCTTTCTCGGCGTGGGTCTCGAGCGGGAAGACGACGTCGGCCTTGGCGGTCGTCCCATTCTCATGCATGGACCAGCAAACGATGAAATCTGCGGCGGTCAGCGCCTCCTCCCAGGCGGGGGTGTCGGGGAAGTCGCGCAGCGGGTCGGCGCCGAACAGAATCAGGCCCGCTACCTCGCCGGAGATCAAGCCCCTGCGGATCTCCTCCGTCGCCATCCCGGCGGTGGTCTCGGCGAGACCGGGGCCGGCGTCTGGCAGGCAGCCCGCCTCGCGGAGGCCGCGGGCGTTGGCGGTGTCGGGGATCTCCAACAGGCCACTGCCCTCGGTAGCGCTCATGCCGACCGCGGCGGCGACGTCGAGGAGCGCCTCGGCGGCGCCGTCCTCACGGGCGATCCGCTCGCCCCAGATGACGATGACCTTCTCGGCATCGGCGAGCGTGCCGCTGATCGGGGTGGCGACGTTCTCGCGGCCGCCGAGCGCGCCCGCCAGCTCGCCGACGAAGTGGGCCGCCTGGCCGGGCGCAAACCGCGCGATCGCCTCGGCGCCGCCGTCGAGCGCGGTCGGCCGCTCGGTGGCGACAACCAGCTTGGCGCCGTTGCGGCGGATCGCCTTGCGGACCCGCAGGTCGAGGATCGGCGAGCTGTGCAGCGGATCGGTGCCGAGGACGAGGATCGCGTCGGCCTCGTCGATGTCGGAAACTTTGGCCGAGATCTTCGGCTCGTTCAGCCGCCGCAGCACGCTTGCCTTCGGCCCGCGCGAGGGGCGCGAGTCGATGTGGGGCGAGCCGAGCGCGTCGCGCAGCAGCCGCTGCAACAGGAAGCCCTCCTCGTTGGAGGCGTCGCCGACGATCGCCGCGACCGACTTTGACCCCACCCCGCTGTGGGAAGAATCGGCTGCGGCGCGCAGACCTTCCGCAGCCTTCGCGATCGCCTGCTCCCAGCCGGTCTCGTCACCGCCTTTCAGCCGCGGCCCGGTGATCCGCTCGGGCGCGTCGAACATCTCGAAGCCGTAGCGGCCGCGGTCGCAGAGCCAGCCGTCGTCGACCTCGGCGTTGTCGCGCGAGATCACCCGTTTCACCTTCTCGTCGCGGACGGTGAAGCTGACGTTGCACTGGCTTGGGCAGAGCGTGCAGACCGAGCCGGCGTGCTCGATGTCCCAAGGCCGGGCGCGGAAGCGGTAGGTGTAGTTGGTCAGGGCTCCGACCGGGCAGATGTCGGTGATGTTGCCGTGGAACGGGGCCACGTAGGGGCGGTCGTCGAAGGTGCCGACGTAGGTGCGATCGCCGCGATCAAGCAGCTGCAGCTGGGCGTCTTCGGAGACCTCCTGGCTGAAGCGGACGCAGCGGTAGCAGAGGATGCAGCGCTCGCGGTCGATCGCGACCAGCGGCGAGAGCTCGATCGGCTTCTCGAAGTGGCGCTTTTCGTCAATCACCCGGCTTTTGCCGGGGCCCCAGCCGTAGGAAATGTCCTGCAGCGGGCATTCGCCGCCTTTGTCGCAGACCGGACAGTCGAGCGGGTGGTTGACGAGCAGGAACTCGACCACCGCGCTCTGCGCGTGTTTCACCTGCTCCGTCCGGGTGTGGACGACCATCCCCTCGCGCACCGGGGTCGAGCAGGAGGTCTGCAGTTTCGGGATCCCCTCGATCTCGACCAGGCACATGCGGCAGGCGCCGACCGGGTCGCCGAGTTTCGGTTCGTAACAGAAGTAGGGGATCTCGACGTCGCCCTTGCGGGCGGCGTCGTGGAGCATCTCGCCCTCGATCGCCGGCACCTCGCGCCCGTCGATCGTGATCGTCACCTCGCGGCCGGCGGGGCTCATGCGGAAGCTCCCAGCGTCTCCGGCGGTGCCTGGACGACGGCGTGCGGATCGAGGACCAGCTCGGGGTTCTCCATCACTGCTTCGAACTCCTCTCGGAACTTGCGGACCATCGCCCCGACCGGCATCGCCATCGAGTCGCCGAGTACGCAGAGGCAGTGGCCGATGATGTTCTGCTGGACCGAGGAGACGATGTCGAGGTCCAGCGGGGTGGCCTCGCCGCGGACCATCCGCTCGAGCATCTTCACGGTCCAGTTGGTGCCCTCGCGGCAGGGGGCGCACTTGCCGCAGGACTCGTGGTGGTAGAAGCGCGCCGTCCGCAGCGCCAGGTGCGGGATCGAGACGCGGTCGTCGCAGACGATGATCGAGCCGGAGCCGAGCATCGAGCCGGCTTCGGCCATCGCCTCGAAGCTGTAGGGGAGGTCGAGGCCTTCCTCGGCCTTCAGTACCGGCGACGAGGAGCCGCCGGGGAAGAAAGCCTTGATCTCGTGGCCGTCCTCGGGGCCGCCGGCGAGGTCACAGATCAGCTCGCGGGTCGGGATCCCGAGCTCGACCTCGTAGTTGCCGGGGCGCTTGACGCCGCCGGAGATCGAGACCACCTTGGTTCCGGGCGACTGTTCGGTCCCGAAGCCCTTGAACCACTCGGCGCCGCGGCGGACGATGTGGGGGACGTTGGAGAGCGTCTCGACGTTGTTGATCAGGGTCGGCCCGCCGTAGAGGCCCTGGACGGCGGGGAAGGGCGGCTTCAGCCGCGGGTTGCCGCGCTTGCCCTCGAGCGCGTCGAGCAGTGCCGTCTCCTCGCCGCAGATGTAGGCGCCAGCGCCGCGGTGGACGACCAGCTCGAGGTCACGGTGGCAGCCGAGGATGTTCGTCCCCAGGTAACCCGCCTCATACGCTTCGGCGACTGCGGCGTCGAGGATGTCGGCCTGTTCGTCGTACTCGCCGCGGATGAAGATGAAGGCGTGGCCGGCGTCGGCGGCGAGGGCGGCGATCGCGATCCCCTCGATCAGTTGGTGGGGGTTGCGCTGCATCAGCTCGCGGTCCTTGAAGGCGCCGGGCTCGGACTCGTCGGCGTTGCAGCAGAGGTACTTGGCCATGTCGCCGCGGGGGAGGAAGGAAGCCTTTTTGCCCATCGCGAAGCCGGCGCCGCCGCGACCGCGCAGGCCCGAGTCTTCGAGCTCTTTGAGGACCTCGTCCTGCTCCATCTCCTTGTAAGCGCGCTCGAGGGTCTCGTAGCCGCCCGCCAGGCGCCGGTAGCCGTCGAGGGTGCGCAGCGCCGGGTCCTCGGCGTGCTCGAGCAGGACCCGCTTCTCCAGCCGGTGAGGCATCAGGAGTCCCCCGCCAATCCGCGCTTGGCCAGGTTCCTCTCCGGTAGGACCTCGGCGTCGGCGCGCAGCTGCTCGATCGCGGTCCCGGCCTCGGCCGCTTCCAGCGGCCCGTAGTAGCGCTGGTTGATCGAGGCCATCGGGGCGATGTCGCAGGCGCCGAGGCACTCGAAGCCGGTGACGAAGAAGTCCTCGTCGCCCTCGGCGGCCGCCTTGAAGGCATCGAGCAGGCGGTCGCCGCCGCGCATCCAGCAGGAGATGTTGGTGCAGACCTCGATCCGGTGGCGGCCGACCGGCTTCGTGTGCAGGAGGTCGTAGAAGCTCGCCACCGACTCCAGGTAGGCCGGCGTCACCCGCATCACCGCGGCGGCCTGGCGGACGCCTTCCGGCGTGCACCAGCCGTAGCGCTCCTGCACCGCCCAGAGCGCCGGGATCGAGGCCGAGCGGCGGTCGGGGTAGCGGCCCATCAGCGTCTCGATCCGCTCCTGCAGCTCCGGCGGGCAGTCGACTTCGTGCAGCTCCGGTATCTCCTCCTCGGCGCGGCCGGGGACGCGGCCCTCGCGCACGGCGGGGTCGACCGGGAGGTTCGGGTTGCTGATCCCGGGACCGTCAACGGGGCTCATCGGTCGACGCCTCCGAGGATCGGGTCGAGCATGCCGAGGCTGGCGATCATGTCGGCGACGTAGCCGCCGACCGCCATCTCGCGGAAGGACTGCAGGTTGACGAAGGAGGGATCGCGGAAGTGGACCCGGGCCGGCTTCGCCGAGCCGTCGGCGAGGACGAAGCAGCCGAGCTCGCCGCGCGGCCCCTCGATCGAGTAGTAGACCTCGCCAGGGGGCACCCGGTAGCCCTCGGTGACGAGCTTGAAGTGGTGGATCAGGCTCTCCATCGAGGTCGAGAGCTCCGAGCGCGGCGGCAGCACGTACTTGCGATCGTCGGCGATGTAGGGGCCCTCGGGGAGGGCATCGAGGCACTGGGCGACGATCCGCGCCGACTCGACCATCTCCGCCACCCGCACCCGGTAGCGGTCGTAGTTGTCGCCGACCGTGCCGACCGGGATCTTGAAGTCGAGCTCGGGGTAGGCGAGGTAGTCGAAGGCTTTGCGCAGGTCCCAGGGGTCGCCGGCGGCGCGCAGCAGCGGCCCGGTCACGCCCAGCTCCAGCAGCCGCTCGCGGGAGACGATCCCGGTCCCTTTGGTCCGCGAGAGGAAGACCTCGTTGCGGTCGAGCAGGTCTTCGTACTGGCCAACCCGGATCGGCATTTCCTCGGCGAAGGCGCGGCACTTGGCCTCGAAGCCGAGGGGAATGTCCTCGATCACGCCGCCGACCTGGAAGTAGCGGGTGTGCATCCGCTGGCCGGTTGCCATCTCGAAGAGGTCGAGGATCTTGTCGCGCTCGCGGAAGCAGTACCAGAGCATCGAGATCGCGCCGAGGTCGAGCGCGGTGGTGCCGAGCCAGACAAGGTGGGAGTGGATCCGGTTGAGCTCGAGGAAGAGCGTCCGCAGGTACTTGGCGCGGGGCGGGATCTCGAGGTCGATCAGCCGCTCGACCGCGCCGCAGTAGGCCTCCATCTGGAAGAAGTAGGAGACGTAGTCCATCCGCTCGACGAAGGGGATGACCTTCCAGTAGCTCTTGTCCTCGCAGGACTTTTCGATCCCGGTGTGGACGTAGCCGATCACCGGGCGCAGCTCGCGCACCATCTCGCCTTCGAGGTCGACGACGAGGCGCAGGACGCCATGGGTCGCCGGGTGATGCGGCCCGATGTTGATGGTCATGATCTCGCGGTCGAGATCGGGCGCGTCGTACTCGGCGAAGGTCGAGTCGGGCGGGGTCTCGAGCAGGTCGGTGCTCATCCCCATTTCCGCCTCGCGGTTCGGCTCAGTCATAGCGCTGCTCCGAGTAGGTGAAGGTGACCGGCTCGCCGCCGATCGGGAAGTCGCGGCGCTGCGGCCAGCCGACGTAGTCGTCGGGCATCAGGATCCGGGTCAGGTTCGGGTGGCCGCGGAAGACGATCCCGAAGAAGTCGAAGACTTCGCGCTCCTGGGCGTTGGCGGTCGGGAAGAGCTCGACGCAGGAGTCGATGGACGGGAGGTCGCGGCCCGCGGGTCCTGTCGCCGATTTGGTACCACCGCCCCCCGCAACTGGCGGGGGGCGGTCCCCCAAATCCGCGCCACCCACGGGAGACGCGTCTTCGAGCATCGCTTTTACTCGGACCCGCTCTACTCGATCTCGGTTGATCAACTCGTAATGGACGCCAAAGCGCGGTTGGTTGGGCAGATAGTCCGCCGCATGAAGGCTGGATAGAAAGTCGTAACGGTGACCGGGCTGCTCCTTTAGCCAGCGCAGGACCTCGATGATTCTTTCGGGGTCGACGATCAGGGCCGCCTGGGCGCGGTCGAAGGAGGTGGCGAGCACGGCGCCGGGGCAGTCGCGGTCGATTTCCCCCCGGATCAGCTCGAGTCCGGGAGCGTCAGGCAAGGGAGGGCTCCCCGGCCTCGCGCAGCGCTTCGACCGAGGTCCGCGCTTCCTCGTAGGCTTTTGCCGCCTCCGGGCTCGGTTCGCTCCGTGGTCCGCCCCGCGCCCACTCCTCGGTCCCGTAGGCGTCGTAGCGCCGCCGCCAGCTCTGGTCGGGGCTGCCGATGATCTTGCGCTGCAGCTTGGTGAAGCCGTAGAGGACTGCCTCGGGGCGCGGCGGGCAGCCCGGAACGTAGATGTCGACCGGCATGAACTTGTCGGCGCCCTGGACGACGGCGTAGTTGGCGAACATCCCCGCCGAGGAGGAGCAGGCGCCCATCGCCATCACCCACTTCGGCTCCAGCATCTGGTCGTAGAGGCGGCGGACGACCGGCGCCATTTTGATGCTGACCCGGCCCGAAAGGATGATCAGGTCGGCCTGGCGCGGCGAGGCGCGCAGGGCCTCGGCGCCGAAGCGGGCGAGGTCGTAGCGGGCGGTGACGATCGAGATCGGCGCCTCGATCGCGCAGCAGGCGAGGCCGAAGGTGAGCGGGAAGATCGAGTTGGCGCGGGCCCAGTTCTGGACTTTCTCGAAGGTCGTGGTGACGACCCGTTCTTCGACGTAGCGCTCGAGGTCTTCGCCCTCGAGGTCGCCGCGGAGCATGTCGCGGGCCCGAACCTGTTTCTCGCGCAGGGAGCGGCGCTCTACCTCCAATCCAGGGCCCCCTTTCGCCAGACGTAGACGAAGGCGACGAGCAGGAGGGCGACGAAGGTGACGAGCTCGCCGAGGACGAGGAAGCTGTCGGCGCCCTTGAGGATGACCCCGATGGGGTAGAGGAAGACAACCTCGATGTCGAAGAGGATGAAGAGCATCGCGACGAGGTAGAAGCTGACGCCGAAGCGCAGCCCGGTTGCCGGTTCGACCGGGATCCCGGACTCGTAGGGCTCGCCCTGCCGTTTGCCAGCCGCGGTCGTGCGTGGCGGCTTCTTCGGGCCGACCAGGTGGTTGACCAGCGCGAAGACGCCGCCGACCGTGAGGCCGAGGAAGGCGAAGACGAGGATCGGTAGGTAGCTCTTCAGCACAGGGAGGTGGGGGTTGTGGCCGGCAGCCGGGTCGCCGGGGTCAGCTACCCGTTTAACCGCCGTACCTCCCTGTTATATACCGACTTTGTGACATGTTGCTACATAGTGATTTTCCGCATCAGTAAGCGGAATTCCGACCCATTCGGGCGGATTTAGCCCGTGGTCGGCCTCCACATCGCCGTAGGCGTGACCTTGATCGCGCTAAATGCGTCCGCGGGCATCGTCGGCGGCGTCGCCTGGTACCGCGATCGCCCCTCGGTCCGCTTCTGGTACCTGCTGAGAGCGGCCCAAGTCTCGGTCTTCATCCAGGCTCTCCTCGGCGGCCTCCTCGTCGTCACCAACCACGAGCCCAAGGAAGGCCTCCACTACCTCTACGGCATCCTCCCCCTCCTCGTTTCCTTCATCGCCGAGGGCGCCCGAGCCGACGCCGCCAGCCGCGAGGTCGGCGAAACCGACTACGAGAACCTTCCCCAAGCCGACCAAGAAGCCCTGGCCCTGGCCATAGTCCGCCGCGAGATGGGCATCATGGCCGTCAGCTGCGGCGTCATCTTCTTCCTGGCCCTACGCGCAGCCGGTACGAGCGGCCTTTAGCTAGCGGTCGTCTAGGAAGGCTTTCGCCGAGCTGAAGTAGTTGAGCGAGTTCGGGTGGAGAAGCTCGATGTATCGAGCTGCAATTGCACCGTTGGGATCGATGACGGAGATTTTTGAGGTCTTTGACTTCCGCTGTGAACGTTGGAGTTGGTTAGCGCTCTCGAAGTCCAAAGGAGGGCATGAATAACCGAAGATCAGCAGCTCATCGGCGTCATTGAGGGACTCTTCGGCTAGACGCCAAATCTGGCGAACGTCGTCATGCAGTACGGCGGACTTATGGGTTACGGGAGGAACGACTACGGGGAGCGCATGGGTTCGCCGCTGGTGCGTGTAAGTCATCTGGGGAACGATGATCCGTCGCCGAGTTACGCGAAGCTTTCGCGAAGGCTTGAACATAGCGGTAGGAGGTGGTTGGGGACTCTTGTGCGTCGAGTACCAGTTGAGGGACCCATGGAGCTTGAGAACCTTGACGCACCCATCTAGAGGAGGGGCGATATCGAATAGCTCAACAGGAGATTTATCCGTCGGGAGAGTGGTTTCTCGCTCCCCGAGGCAGTAGAGACCCGGGAAATTGAAGAGCTCAGCGGAATAGCGCTTCCATCGGGCAACTCCGCTCATCAAGCAGAGGGTCTTCTCTACCTGAAGATCTTGATTGAAGGTAATTATGGTGATATCACTGGGCGTGCTTCCATTTGACAGGTAGTGCGCGAGGATGCGATAAAGCCACCGCCTGTTCGTTGGCTCTATGTCATTGGTCGTGGAAGCAAGTCGTCTCGTGAAAAGGCTAAGGAGAGCTCGAAAGGCATCGGTCGCACGTTTTTCGAGAGCCGGATTGAACATATCCGTATAAATCCGACCCATCACCTTCTCTAAAGAATCCTCATCATCATGCATGATGTCGACTGCATAGACCGATCGCATGTAGCGGGCTACGTCATCCGCCAAGCTTGAGTTCGTGTGCTTAGCGATCGAGAAGAAGCGCTTGTCTAGGGGCGGTCGAACCTTTAGTGGCCGCGTGGCAACGTCGGATACCGTAGCTCCGGCTCCCAATATCAGCACGATCTTCATGGTGTGCAGGCGCTAGGAAGCATTGATGGATTTTCGCCTCTCAATCGGATGCCCACCCCGCCGCTACACCTGCTCAACGGCAGCCCAATGAATGCGCTTGCTACGCCGCGGGCCTATTTTTCAAAGTGTTCCTGGGGGAGATCTATGGTGAGCACGACAGTCACCGAGGAGCGGGCGCTCATCATGGTCAAGACTCTCAGTGCGGAATTCGACACCGTATAGGTGCTCAATTCCGCACTGAGATTGTTTAGCGACTAGGTCAGCGGGCGGTATTGGCCGGCGTGGAAGACGAGGGGGTCGCCGTCGCGGGACTCAAGGGCTCGGACTTCGCCGGTGACGATTACGTGGTCGCCGGCAGCGAGGACGTCCCGGAGGTCGCAGGCAATGAAGATCAGGGCGTCGTCGATGGCGGGGATGCCGTCGTGGTCTGACCAGGCGACGCCGGACCACTTCTCGGCTACCGGGGCCTTGGTGGCGAAGGCGCGGGCGGTCGGCTCCTGGCCGGCGTGGAGGACGCTGATGCCGAAGGAGTCGGCGGCTTGGACGGCGAGGAGGGTGCGGGAGCCGCGGTCGAGGCAGGCCAGCATCATCATCGGCTCTATAGAGAGGGAGGAGACTGCGTTGGCGGTTGCGCCGGCCGGTCCGTCGGCCCCGTCGGCGGTGACGATCGTGACCCCCGTCGGCAGTCCTGCCATGGCGGCGCGGAAGCTGGCTGGATCGGGCGGCGGCATCGTCACGGAGCGGATCGGCTCAAGACAATATGATGCCCGCCGCATGCGTTCAGCAATGGCCATAGCCGCGCTCCTCGCCGTCGCCCTCGGGCTCACCGCCTGCGGTTCGTTCGGCTCGGAAAAGGTCGCTGTCTCCAAGGACGACCCCAACTACGGCGGCGCCGAGCTCTTCGCCACCCACTGCTCGGGCTGCCACACGCTGAGCGCTGCCGGCAGCCAGGGCAGCGGCAACCGCGGCGAGCGCACCCAAGGCCCGAACCTGAACCAGCGCGAAGAGACCTTCGACGATGCCCTCTTCGCAATCCAGAACGGCGGCTTCTCGGGCGCGATCATGCCCCAGAACATCGTCGTCGGGGACGAAGCCAAAGCGGTCGCCAAATTCGTCGCCAAGTACGCCGGTGAAGACGCCGAATCCTCGCCGCGCCCCGGCCAGGAATCCCCCTAGCCGCCAGGCTCTCCCATGCTGGACCTGAAATCGATCCGCTCCGATCCCGAGCGGGTCAAAGCCGCGCTGGCGCGGCGCGGCGCCGCTGAGCAGGTCGACGAGCTGCTGGCGCTGGACGCGCGGCGGCGCGAGCTGCTGCCGGAGGTCGAGAACGCTCAGGCCGAGCGCAAGACCCTCTCGAAGCAGATCGGCGAACGCAAACAGGCGGGCGAAGACGCCGAGGAGCTAATGGCGACCGTGCAGGGGCTGAAGGAGCGGGTCGAGTCGGCGAAAGAGGAGCTCGAGCAGGTCGATGAGAAGCTCGGCGAGCTGGCGCTGACCCTGCCGAACATCCCCGACCCCGATGCTCCCGAAGGGATGACCGAGGAGGACGCCGTCGTCATCCGCGAGGTCGGCGACCGCCCGCAGTTCGACTTTGAGCCGCGCGACCATCTGGAGATCGGCACCGAGCTCGGCCTGATCGAGATGGAGAAGGCGGCCGAGCTCTCGGGCTCGCGCTTCGCCTACCTGAAGGGCGACCTGGTCCTGCTCGAGCTGGCGCTGGTCCGCTTCGTCATCGATCTGGTGCGTGCCGAGGGGCACGAGCCGGTGGTGCCGCCGGTGCTGGTCCGCGAAGAGGCGCTGGAGGGAACCGGCTTCCTCCCCGAGGCCCGCGACCAGATCTACGAGATCCCGAAAGACGAGCTCTTCCTCACCGGCACCTCCGAGGTCGCCCTCGCCGGTCTCCACGCGGGTGAGATCCTCGACGCCGCCGGGCTGCCGCTGCGCTACTGCGCCTTCTCGACCTGCTTCCGCCGCGAGGCCGGCGCCGCCGGCCGCGACACCCGCGGCATCTTCCGCGTCCACCAGTTCGACAAGGTCGAGATGTTCTCGTTCGTCGAGCCGAGCAGCTCGAAAGACGAGCACGAGCGCCTGCTGGCGATCGAGGAGCGGATCCTCGGCGAGCTTGAGATCCCCTACCGGGTCGTCAACGTTGCCGTCGGCGACCTCGGCGCCCCGGCGGCGAAGAAGTACGACTGCGAGGCCTGGATCCCCAGCCAGGGCCGCTTCCGCGAGCTCACCTCCTGCTCGAACACGACCGACTACCAGGCCCGGCGGCTCGGCGCCCGCTACCGCCCCGAGGAGGGCGCATCGCCGCAGGCGGTCCATACCCTGAACGGCACCGCCTGCGCCGTCGGGCGCACGATCATCGCCCTAATCGAGAACCGGCAGGAAAGCGACGGAGGTTTCACGCTACCCAAAACTTTGCATCAGTACGGGGCGCCTGAAAGAATCGCCCCCCAATGAGCAGCGCGAAGGAAGGGCTGTGATGAGCACGGGCGTGCGGGATGCAAAACGCGTCGTGCTCTGCGACGACCACGAGATCGTCCGGGACGCGATCAAAGCGCGGATGGCGAACTCCGCCGTGGTCGAAATCGTCGGCGAGGCGGGCAATGGCCGCGACGTCGTCGAGTCGGTCAAGGAACTGGAACCCGACGTTCTCATCATCGACGTCGAGATGCCCAAGCGCGACGGCATCGAGGCGACCAAGGAGGTCCTCAAAGTCCGGCCGCGGACGAAAGTGATCATCTTCACCGCCCACGCCCAGCCGGACCTGCTGGCGCTCGCCCTGCGCGCGGGGGCCTCCGGCTACGTGCTGAAGTCGGCGCCGGCCGAGGACATCGCCAAAGCGGTCAAAGCCGTTACCCAGGGCGGCACCTTCCTCGGCGGCGACTTCGCCGGCGGCAAGCCCTCCGAGGTCGAGAAACTGCTCGACCTCTCACCGCGCGAGCGGCAGATCCTCGAGCTCCTGGCCGAGGGCCTGCGGGTGAAAGAAATTGCCGACCGGCTGCAGTTGAGCCCGGCGACCGTGCACACCCACGTGCGCAATGCGATCGCCAAGCTCGAGGTCGACACCCGCACCGAGGCGGTGGCGCTGGCCGTGCGCTTCAGCTACCTCGGTGCCGGCGGCGGTGCACTGTAAGCGGGTACTAGCGCGCCCGGACGCGAAGCGGAGGACGCGCGACTGATTAATCCTTCTTGTCCAGCGTCAGGGCGCAGCCGTTGATGCAGTAGCGCTGGCCGCCTTTATCGGCGGGCCCGTCGTCGAAAACGTGGCCGAGGTGGGCGTCGCAGTGTTTGCAGACGACCTCGGTGCGCCGCATGAAGAGGCTGTTGTCGGGCCGCAGCTCGACGTGCTCGAGGTTCGTCGGCTCGGTGAAGCTGGGCCAGCCGGTGCCGGAGTCGAACTTCGTGTCCGAGGAGAAGAGCTCGGTCCCGCAGCAGACGCAGCGGTACATACCCTCCGCCTTCTCGTCCCAGTAGGGCCCGGTGAAGGCCCGCTCCGTGCCAGCCTTGCGGGTCACCTCAAACTGCTCGGGGGTCAGCTGCCCACGCCACTCCTGCTCGCTTTTCTGAACTTTCGTCGTCATCTCGCTCCTTTCTCTTGTTAAGAGAGTACGCCTCGGGTATTACGAGGCCGTGACAAGAAAAAGCACGATTGCGATCTTCCTTGTGGCAGCCGGAGTCCTGGTCCTGCCGAACGCGGCGATGGCTTGCCACGGCGAAAACGACGGCAGGGCCTCCGCCGATGCGCAGGAGCGGACGATGCTCTGCCTCGTCAACCAGGCGCGAACCGCCCACGGTCTTGCGCCGCTCAAGGCCGTGCGCTCGCTCGTCAAAGCCGCCGACCACAAGGCCCGCGACATCCTTCGCTGCGATGAATTCAGCCACCAAGCCTGCGACCGCGAATTCACCTTCTGGATGACGCGCTTCGGCTACGAGGGGTGCAGCGCAGGCGAGAACATCGCCTGGGGTAGCGGCGGCCTCGGCACGCCGGCTTCGATCTTCAGGGCCTGGATGCGCTCCCCCGGCCACCGGGAAAACATCCTCGGTCCCTACGAGGACACCGGCCTTGGCCTGCAGGCGGGGAAGCTCGAAGGCTACGACGGCGCCCACATCTGGACCCAGGAGTTCGGCAGCCGCCATTGCTGACTCCGAACTGCATCGATTTCTACTCCTGCTGGGTGTAGAAGTTGATGCAGTTCGGATGGGCCATACGATCCGGGCGTGTTCGACGCTTTCTACGAGCCGTATGGGGAACTCTTTTGCGCTACCGAGCTGACCCGGGGGCCTTGGGACCCGGGGGCGCAACATGCGGGGCCGCCAGCGGCGTTGCTCGGCTACGCGCTTGAGGAGTTGCCGGAAGCGGACGACTTCCAGGTCGGGCGGGTGACCTTCGAGATTCTGCGCTCGGTGCCGATCGCGCCGGTGCGGGTCGAGGCGCGGGTGGCGCGGCCGGGGCGGCGGGTACAGATGCTGGAGGCGGAGCTGAGCGACGCCGAGGGCGAGGTCCTGATGCGGGCGCGTGGGTGGAGGCTGCGCACCACCAGGCTGGAGCTGCCGGGCGAGGCCCTGATCGCCAGCCAGCCGCCGCCGCTCCCCGATAAGGCGCGGTCGGCCGGGTTCTTCCCGACCGGGCAGGAGCACGGCTACCACTCGGCGATGGAGATCCGCTTCGTCGCTGGCGACTTCCTCGAGCCCGGGCCGGCCACCGCCTGGCTGCGGATGCGGTACCCGCTGGTGGCAGGAGAGGAGCCGACGCCGCTGCAGCGAACGCTGATCGCAGCCGACGTCGGCAACGGCATCAGCGCCGCCCTCGACTTCCGCCGTTTCCTCTTCATCAACGTTGACCTCACCGTGCACCTGGAGCGGATGCCGAAGGGGGAGTGGATCGGGGTCGACGCCGCGACCCTGCCGCGGGCCAGCGGCATCGGGACGGCCGAGTCGACGCTCTTCGACGAGAACGCGCGTCTGGGCCGGGCCCTGCAGACGCTTCTGATCGCCGAGCGCTGAGGAGCGGGCTACACCCTGCGGCGACCTGGGTGCAGCGTGGTCAGGATCAGCACTGCCGAGCAGATGGCGACCACAGCGGCGAAGACGAAGGCACCCTCGTAGCTGGTCAGCGCCGCCGCCAGCCCAGCCAGCGGCGCGCCGATCCCGACGCCGGCGTCGAAGAAGGCGGTGTAGGTGCCCATCGCCGCGCCCCGCGCCTCCTGCGAGACGCGGCCGACCGCAATCAACATCAGGGAGGGATTGAGGAGAGAGAAGCCGGCGCCCATCGCCATCCCCCCGACCAAGGCCAGCGGCAAGCTGTGCGAGAGGGCGATTAGCAGCAGCCCGCCGGCCTCGATCAGGACCGCGCCGATCGCTACCGGGGCCGGGCCATGGCGGTCCGGCAGGTGGCCCGCCAGCACTCGCGCCAGCACGATCATCGCCGCGAAAGCGGCGAAGACGGTGGCGCCATGGCCGACCCCGCGCGATTCCAGCAGGAGGACGATGAAGGCGGCGAGGGCCGCATAACCGACCGACGCGAGCGCGATCGCGAGTCCGGGGCGCACCGCCTCCGGGGCGATCAACGGGTGCGGCTGGGCATGAGCTAGCGGCTGAAAGGGATCGGGAACGCGTAGCGCGATCGCCGCCCCGAGCAGTGGCAAGAGCCCGGCGAAGATCCAGACGGTCGAGTAGCTGGTGGCGTGCAGCAGCACCTCGCCGAGCAGCGGCCCGACGCTGAGGCCGCCCCAAACGGCGAGCCCATAGAGGCCGAGGATGCGGCCGCGTCGGGCCGGCGGCGCCATGTCAACGATCCAGGCCGAGCCGGCGGTGTAGACGGCGCCCTCGCCGGCGCCGAGGACGAGGCGGGCGAGGATCAGGCCCGGCAGTCCGAGGTGGGGAAGGTAGAGCAGACCGCTGAGGCTGACCATCAGCGCTCCGACCACCACCGTCGGTCGCCGCCCCCGGGTGTCGGCGAGGCGGCCGGCGACCGGCCGCAGCAGCAGCCCGGTGACCGCGTAGGAGCCGATCACCACCCCGACCGCGAGGTCTGACGAGTCGAGTGGGCCGCGGATGTAGCGGGGCAGAACCGGCAGCACCGCGCCGACCGCGATCAGGCCGAGGAAGGTGACCGCGAAGACGCCGGCAAAGCTCAGCCCCGGGCGCCGGTGCTGGCTGTCGGCCCGCGCCTGGACGTTCACTTCAGCAACGCGGCGAGGTCGTCGAGCACGTGGTCGGGACCCGGGTCCGCCGCCTTGGCCTGCTCACGCGTCGTCGTGCCGCTGAGGACGAGCACGGTCTCCAGCCCGGCGGCGCGGCCGCCATCGATATCGGAGCTGATCCGGTCGCCGACCATCGCCAGCCGCAGCTTCGCCTGTTCCTTTTGGTCGCTATCCGACCCAAAGGAACAGGCGACCTCGATCGCCATCTCGAACAGGTGGCGTTCGGGCTTGCCGGCGATCCTCGCCTGCTTGCCGGAGGCGACTTCGATCGCCGCCAGGACCGCACCGGTGCCGGGCAGCTCGCCGCCGGGGTAGGGCATCGTCGGGTCGTGGCTGGTGGCGAACAACTGCGCACCCCGATCAAGGGCGAACTTTGCGGCTTTCAGCTCGCCGTAGTCGAAGCCTTTGTGACCGGAGACGACGACCACGTCGGCCTCCTCCGCCTCATCCCCCTCCAGCAGCCGTGCCCCGGTCGCCGCCACCATCTCCTTCAGCGGTCCGGCACCGATCACGAAGGCGGTTCCCCGGGCAGCCCCAGCCGCCTCGCCAGCCAGCCGCGCCACCACCATTCCGGCGGTGACGATCTGCTCCGGGCCGACCTCGATGCCCAGTTCCCCGAGCCGCTTCGCGTAGGCCTGCGGCAGCCGCCCGGGGTTGTTGGTGACGAAGACGATCCGCTTGCCGGCATCGAGCAGCGCCCGCAGCGCCTCGGGCGAGCCCGGCACCGGCTCGCGCCCGATCCAGACCACCCCGTCGAGATCGATCAGGAGTCCGTCGAAGCGGTCGGCGAGGGGCACGCGCGCAGGCTAAAGGGCCAGCGCGATACCGTGCCGGGCAGTGAGCGTCAACGGGCAAGTCGTGGTCGCCAGCGACCTTCACCGCCGCTACGGCGAAGGAGACGCCGCCGTTGACGCGCTCGCCGGCGTCACCACCTCCTTTGAGCGCGACCGATTCACGGCGATCATGGGCCCCTCGGGCTCGGGCAAGTCGACCCTGATGCACATCCTCGCCGGCCTCGACCGGCCGACCGCCGGCACGGTCGAGCTCGACGGCGTTGACATCACCGAGCTCGACGACGGCGAGCTGACCCAGCTGCGCCGCGACAAGCTCGGCTTCGTCTTCCAGTTCTTCAACCTGCTGCCGGTGCTGACCGCGGAGGAGAACCTGGTCCTGCCGCTCTCGATCGCCGGTCGCAAGCCGGACAGTGAGTGGGTCGACCAGTTGATCCGCACCGTCGGTCTCGAGGACCGTCGAACCCACCGCCCGGCCGAGCTCTCCGGCGGTCAACAGCAGCGTGTCGCCGTCGCCCGCGCTTTGGTCTCCAAACCGGCCGTGGTCTTCGCCGACGAGCCGACCGGAAACCTCGACTCGAAGGCGAGCGCCGACGTGCTGGCGCTGCTGCGCCAGGCGGTCGACGAGTTCGGTCAGACCGTGGTGATGGTCACCCACGACCCGGTCGCCGCCGCCCACGCCGACCGTCTGATCACCCTGCAGGACGGGAAGATCGTCAGCGACGCCGCCCCCGGCTCGGCGGACGAGGTGATCGAGTTGCAGAAGCGGCTTGACTAGCCTCGGCCTCAAGAGCCTCTGGGCGCGCAAGGCCCGTGCCCTGGCGACGACCTTCGCGGTCGTCCTCGGCGTCGCCTTCGTCGCCGGCTCCTACATCCTCACCGACACGATCTTTGCCGCCTTCGACGAAATCTTCAACGAGTCGCTGAGCGGCACCAGCGTCGTCATCACCGCCGAGAACCCGGTCAAGCAGGAAAACGGCGAAACGCCGACGATCAGGGCGTCGCTCCTGCCGCGGGTGCAGAAGACGCGCGGGGTAGAGCTGGCGGCGGGAGCGATCTTCACCCCCGGCGGCTTCTTCACCGCCGACGGCGAAAAGATCGGCAACAAATTCGCCCCGAAGTTCATCTCCTCGACCCTGCCCGGCGGGCTCGAGGCGCTCAACTACGTCGAAGGTCACAAACCGCGCGGGCCGCGCGAAGCCTCGATCGACAAGGCGGCGGCTGAAAGCAGCAGCCTCGAGCTCGGGGAAACGATCGAGCTGATCGGCCAGGGAACCGCCGAGAAGTTCCGCCTCGCCGGCCTAACCAAGCTCGGCAGCGCCTCCTTCGGCGGCGCCAGCATCGCCCAGGTGACGCTGCCGGTCGCGCAGCGCCTCACCCACAAGCGCGGACGCTTCGACCAGATCTCGGTTGCCGCCGCCGATGGCGTCTCGCCCGAGACGCTGAAACGGCGGATCGCGGCCGAGATGCCGCGAGGGGTGAAAGTCGAGACGGCGAAGGAAAACGCCGACCGGGCCTCGGAGGAAATCCGCGAAAACCTCGGCTTCCTGCAGACCTTTCTCCTCGTCTTCGGCTTCATTGCCGTCTTTGTTGGCTCGTTCCTGATCTTCAACACCTTCTCGATCACGGTCGCCCAGCGGGTCAGCGAATTCGGGATGCTGCGCACGCTTGGCGCCTCGCGGCGCCAGATCCTCACCACGGTGATGGCCGAAGCGGGGGCGATCGGCCTGCTCGGGGCGCTGATCGGTATCGCCTGCGGCTTCCTGATCGCAGCGGCGATCGAGGCTCTGTTCAAGGTCTTCGGGCTGGAACTGCCGACGACCGGGCTCCAGCTCGAGTCGCGGACGGTGATCGTCGGGCTGGTGGTCGGGCTGGTGGTCACCCTCGTCTCCTCGCTGGTGCCGGCGCTGCGCTCGACCAGGGTGCCGCCGATCGCCGCCCTGCACGCGTTCAGCCCGGAGCCGTCCCGCCGTCGCCGGTTCGCCTACCTGGCGCTTTCTCTCCTGCTCGCCGTCGCCGGGATCGCGATGGTGCTGTACGGGCTGTTCGGCAGCGGCTCGGCCGGGACCCGCGCAGGGCTGATGGGCGGCGGCGCGGTCGCCGTCGTCTTCGCCGTCTCGATCTTCAGCCCGCGGCTGGTGCCGCCGCTGGCAACCGTCGCCGGCTGGCCGCTGGAGCGGCTGCGACGGCTGACCGGCCGCCTCGCGCGCGAGAACGCCCAGCGCAACCCCAGCCGCACCGCGACCACCGCGGCGGCGCTGATGATCGGGCTGGCGCTGGTCGCCTTCGTCACCGTTTTCGCCGCCGGCCTCAAGAGCACCGTCGCCCAGGTCGTCGACGAAAACTTCGCCGGCGGTCTGGTGATCCAAAACAGCGACGGCTTCTCGCCGATCCCGAACGGGGCCGCGGCGGCAGCCAGCAAAGTGCCGGGCGTGAAGCTGGTGGCGACGATCCGCGGCGCTCAGGCGAAGGTCGTCGAAGGAGGTGCCCCAGGCGGCACGGTCCAGGTCAACGCTCCCACCCGGGACATCGGTGAGACCCTGAACATCGAATGGAAGGGGGGCGGGCCCCGCGCCTTGCGCACCCTCCGCGATCACGAGGCCATCATCTCCGATGACTTCGCCAGCTCACACAACCTCTCCCTCGGCGACAGCTTCCAGCTGCTGACGCAGACGCGGGCACGGCCCAGCTTTCGCGTCGTCGGCGAGTTCGAATCGAAGATCGGCGTGCTCGGCAGCGTCCTCGTCACCCAGGCGGTGATGGCGCGCGAGTTCGCCCAGACGCAGGACTTATTTGATTTCGTCGAGGTCGAAGATGGGGCCGACGAAGCGAAGGTCCAGGCGCTGCTGACGGTGGGCTCGGAACGGCTCTTCCCGGTGACCGAAGTCCTCAACCAGGGCGAACTGAAGGAAGAGCGCGAAAAGCAGATCGACGGGCTGGTGAAACTCGTCTATGCGCTGCTGGCCTTCGCGATCCTGATCTCGATCTTCGGCATCGCTAACACGCTCGCCCTCTCGATCCACGAACGCACTCGGGAGCTGGGGATGCTGCGGGCGATCGGGATGTCGCGGCGGCAGGTGCGGACGATGGTCCGCTACGAGGCGGTGATCACGGCACTGATCGGAGCGATCCTCGGGATGGTCCTCGGCATCGTCTTCGCCACCCTGATCGCGCAGCCGCTGAAGGACGAAGGGTTCACGCTGTCGTATCCGGTCGGCTCGCTGGTCTTCCTGCTCGTCTTCGCCGCGATCGTCGGCGTCATTGCTGCGATCTGGCCGGCGCGCCGGGCCTCGCGCCTCGACGTGCTTCAGTCCCTGCAGTACGAGTAGCTCAAGCGGCGAGACCAAGGCGCAGGGCGCCGGCGGCTTCGAGCACCGCGGCGCGGGCGGTGGGGCAGATCGCGGTCAGGTTGAGGAAGGTGTGGATCAGGCCGGGGTGCCTACGTAGCGCCACCTGGACGCCGGCCTCGCGCAGCCGTGTGGCGAAAGCCTCGCCCTCGTCGCGCAAGGGGTCGAAGCCGGCGGTCGCGATGTAGGCGGGCGGCAGGCCGGAGAGGTCGGTGGCGTTCAGCAGGGCGACGCGGGGGTCGTCGCGGTCGACCGTGGGCGGCAGGTAGCGCTCCTCGAACCACTCCATGTCGCCCCGGGTGAGCAGAAAGCCCTCGCCGAAGGTCCGGCGCGAGGGAGCGGTCCCGGCGGTTTCGGTGACCGGGTAGATCAGCAGCTGCATCGCCGGGGAGGCGCTGTCGGTATCTCGCGCCGACAGGCAGGTCGCAGCGGCGAGGTTGGCGCCGGCGCTGTCGCCGCCGACGCCGATGCGCTCCGGGTCGGCGCCCAGGGTCTCGGCGTTCGCCGTCGCCCACTTGAAGGCCGCAAAGGCGTCTTCGGCCGCCGCGGGGAAGGGATGCTCGGGCGCCAGCCGGTAATCGACCGCGAGGATGCGGACGCCGGAGCGGGACGCGAGGAAGCGGCAGGGATCGTCGTGGGTGTCGAGGTCGCCGATCACCCAGCCGCCGCCGTGGAAATAGACGAGCAGCGGCGCCGGCTCGCCTGTCTCCTCGGGCTCGTAGAGCCGGGCGTCGATCGTCCCGGCGGGTCCCGGAATCGCGACCGCCTCAACCCGCGCCATCGGGATCGGCGGCCGGTGGGCGACGATCCGCGCCTCTTTCAGCCGCTCCACGCGGGTCTCCGCCACCGCTTTCTTCCCCGCCGGGCCGTCGTCGGAGGTGAGGCGGTCCAGCCACAGCAGCGTGTGGATGTCGGGCGCGAGATGTTGCCCGTCGAGCACCGGCGGCTCCCCGAACAGGAGCCGCTGCAGCCGCGGCGGCAGGCCGCAGAGGAGCTTGACGACGCGGTGCTCGACCGCAACGGGAAAGCGGGGCAGGGTAGCCACCGCCGCAGGCTAGCCGTAACCAACGTCACACATTGGCCGGCACCTGCGGGAGTAGGTTGCCCTTTATGGAGGCGACCGCCACCGCTGCGGCTTCGGTGAACGGGCACGGTCCATCGCCGATCGCGGGCCTGCCGCCGGGGCCACGGATGGGCCGGGTGCCGCAGACGGCGATCTGGTCGCGCCGCGCCCAGTGGCTGCTGGAGCAGAGCCGCGCCCGCTTCGGCCCAATGTTCACGCTGAAGATCGCCTACGAGGGCGACTGGGCCGTGATCTCCGACCCCGAGCTGGTCAAGCAGGTCTTCACCGGCGATCCCAAGATCTTCCACGCGGGCGAGGGCAATCAGATCCTGCGCCCGATCCTCGGCGACAACTCGGTCCTCGTTCTCGACGAGAAGAAGCACATCAGCCAGCGCAGGCTGCTGTTGCCGCCCTTCCACGGCGAGCGGATGCAGGCCTACGGCGAGAAGATGACCGAGATCGCCGCCCGCGAGATCGAGAGCTGGCCGACCGGCGTCCCCTACAAGTTGCGGCCGCGGATGCAGGCGATCACGCTCGAGATCATCATCGAGACCGTCTTCGGCGTCCACGACGCCGAGCGGATGGAGCCGCTGCGCGAGGCCCTGCGGGACTTCCTCGACCTGACGACGAACCCGCGGATCCTGATGCCGGTGCTGATGGTCGGCCCCGAGCGCGTCAACATGATCCCGGCCTTCCGCCGCCGGGTCGAAGCGGTCGACCGCCTGATCGCGGCGATCATCGACGAGCGCCGCCGGGCCGAGGACCTGGCTGAGCGCGACGACGTCCTCTCGATGATGCTGCAGGCACGGCACGAGGACGGCAGTCCGATGAGCGACGCCGAGATCCGCGACGAGCTGCTCACCCTCCTGGTCGCCGGCCACGAGACGACCGCGACCGCGCTCTCCTGGGCGATGGAGCGGCTGACCCGCCACCCCGAGAAGCTCGAGCGGCTGCGGGCCGAGGTCGAGGCGGGGGAGGAGGACTATCTGACCGCGACCGTGCAGGAGACGCTGCGCCTGCGGCCGGTGATCGTCGTCGTCGTTCGCAAGCTGACCGAGGCGGTCGAGCTCGGCGGCTACGAGCTACCGGCCGGCGCCCGCGTCGTCCCCTGCATCCACCTGATCCACCGCGACCCGCAGATCTACCCCGAACCCGAGCGCTTCCTGCCCGAGCGCTTCCTCGACAACCCGCCCGGTACCTACACCTGGATCCCCTTCGGCGGCGGCGTCCGCCGCTGCCTCGGCGCCGCCTTCGCTCAGTTCGAGATGGCCGTCGTCCTCCGCGAGCTAGTCCGCCGCTACGAGATCACCCCGGCCAACCCCGCCTCAGAGCGCCCCTTCCGCCGCGCGATCACCGAGACCCCTCGGCACGATGCCGAGGTAGTCCTGAACTAAGCCGCGGTTTTCGTCCCGTCGGCAGGCGGGTAGGGAGGTGCCCAATGAAGCCGGGCAACCGCGAAACGATCCCAACGATCTCCGAAGCCGTGCGCGAGGCGACGGCGATCGTCGATCCCGAGGGCACCGACACCGCCGTCCTCGGCTTCTTCGAGAGCTTCGAGGACGACGACCGGCCGACCACCGCCGCCGAGGACCTCCGCGGCGTCCTCTTCAGCACCGTCAAAGGCATCGACCCCGAAGGCGACGACCCCGCTGCCCTGGCCGCCGCGGCAGCTGCCTTCTGGCTCGCCACCAACCCCGGCCAAGCCGACAACGGCGACCACGTCCTCCGTGAGGGTGTCCGCCTCGCCTTCGAAGGAAAGCCCCCCGAGCCGCTAGCCGACTGGCTCAGCGCGCGGGGCGTTGACCTTTAACGTTCTGAGGGTGTAGGGCCAAGCATGGGCGTGCACGCGGCGGAGCGACAGTGCTCTGCACGGCGCGCAGCCGCGGGTGCGGCCATGCGCCGTGCCCTACGCCCTCAGCCGCAGCCGGTGTTGTTGCCGCAGGAGGGACACGTGTAGCAACTGCCCGTCCGCTGCATCATCCCGCCGCACTGTTCGCAGGCCGGGCCGAGTTCCAGGCCCTGCATCTTCGCCGGGCGGACCGGGGGCTCTTCAGTCATCGCTGCCGTCGGCGCGACCGTGCCGCCGTTGCCGCCGTTCGAGTGGCCGTTGCCGTTGGCCGGGCCCGCCGTGTCGGTGGCGATCCCGAGGCCGAGCTGAGACGTCTCCGCCTCCTTTTTGTTGCGGACCTCCTGGGTCATGATCCCCAGTTCCTCGAGCGTTTCGGTGTCGTCGATGAAGCGGCTCGCCAGCCAGCGCATGATGTAGTCCGGCATCGATTTGGCGAACGGGATCTCCGGGTTGCGGGTCATCCCCTCCGGCTCGAAGCGCATGTAGCTGAACTTCTGGACGAAGGTCTCGAGCGGCACCCCGTACTGGAGGCCGAGCGAGATCGCCGTCGCAAAAGCGTTGAGCAGGCCCCGCAGCGTCGAGCCCTCCTTACCGATGTCGGTGAGGAAGATCTCGCCGAGGGTTTCGTCCTCGTATTTGCCGGCGGTGATGTAACCCTCGTGTCCGGCGATGTTGAACTTGTGGGTGATCGATTCGCGCTCGAGCGGCATCTTCTTGCGCACCGGCTCGGGCATCTGCTGCTCCGCTGCCTGAGTCTCCTGGGCGTCGGTGCGCAGCGCCTGCGCCGTCTTTGAGCCGTCGCGGTAAATGGCGAGAGCCTTGAGGCCGCCCTTCCAACCCCGGGTGTAGGCATCGGCGATGTCCTCGACGGTGGCGGTCTGCGGCATGTTCACCGTCTTCGAGATTGCCCCGGAGAGGAACGGCTGGGTCGCCGCCATCATGTCGATGTGGCCGGTGTGGGTGATCGCCCGCTCGCCGACCGCGACGTCGAAGATCGGCAGATGCTCCTCTTTGAGGCCGGGGGCGCCGACGATCTTGCCGTTCTCGGTGATGTAGGCCTCGATCTGGTCGACCTCCGCCTCGCTGTAGCCGAGCGTCCGCAGGGCCAGCGGCACCGAGCGGTTGGTGATCGTCATCTGCCCACCGCCGACCAGCTCCTTGAACTTGACCAGCGAGAAGTCGGGCTCGATCCCGGTCGTGTCGCAGTCCATCAAGAAGCTGATCGTCCCGGTCGGGGCCAGCACCGTCGCCTGGGCGTTGCGGTAGCCGTGCTCCTCACCGAGCTCGACCGCTTCGTCCCAGGCCCGCTGCGAGGCCTCGAGCAGCTCGCCCTTGATCCCGGTGCCGTCGACTTCGTAGGCGGCGTCGCGGTGCATCCGCATGACGCCGTTGTGGGGCTCGCGGTTCTTCGCGTACTCCTCGTAGGGGCCGGTGGCGCCGGCGGCGATCAGCGCCGACTGGCGGTAGGCGCGGCCGGTCATCAGCGAGGTGATCGCGGCGGCGACGTTGCGGCCGGCATCGGAGTCGTAGGGCAGGCCGTCCGACATCAGCAGGGCGCCGAGGTTGGCGTAGCCGAGGCCGAGCTGGCGGAAGCGGCGGGCGTTCTCGCCGATCTCCTCGGTCGGATAGCTCGACGGCCCGACGATGATCTCCTGGGCGAGGAAGACGACGTCAACGGTGTGCTCGAAGTCGGCGACGTCGAAGCTGCCGTCCTCGCGGCGGAATTTCATCAGGTTGATCGAGGCGAGGTTGCAGGCCGAGTTGTCGACGTGCATGTACTCGCTGCAGGGGTTGGAGGCGTTGATCCGCCCCGACTCCGGGCAGGTGTGCCAGCGGTTGATCGTGGTGTCGTACTGGACGCCCGGATCGGCGCAGCGCCAGGCGGCGTCGGCGATCTGGTTCATCAGCTCGCGGGCGTCGAGCGTTTTCACCGAGGAGCCGTCGGCGCGAGCGGTCAGGTGCCAGTCCTCGCCGCTCTCGACCGCCTCCATGAACTCGTCGGTGACCCGGACCGAGTTGTTGGCGTTCTGGTACTGGATCGAGGTGAAGCCGTCGCCGTCGATCGACATGTCGAAGCCGGCGTCGCGCAGGGCCGCGGCCTTCTCCTCCTCCTTGGCCTTGCACCAGATGAAGTCCTCGATGTCCGGGTGGTCGACGTCGAGGACGACCATCTTTGCCGCCCGCCGCGTCTTGCCGCCCGACTTGATCGTGCCGGCCCAGGCGTCGGCGCCGCGCATGAAGCTGACCGGGCCGGAGGCGAGGCCGCCCTTCGAGAGGTGCTCGACCGAGCCGCGGATGTTGGAGAGGTTGATCCCGGAGCCGGAGCCGCCGCGGAAGATCATCCCCTCTTTGGTGTTCCAGTCGAGGATCGACTCCATCGTGTCCTCGACGCTCAAGATGAAGCAGGCCGAGCACTGCGGCTTCTCCTCGAAGCCGACGTTGAACCAGACCGGCGAGTTGAAGGCCGCCTTCTGCATCAGCAGAATCGCGGTCAGCTCCATCTCGAAGGCCTCGCCGTCATCCTCGGAGGCGAAGTAGCCGAGCTCGCGGCCCCAGTCGGCGATCGTGCCGGCGACCCGGCCGATCATCTGTTTGACCGAGCTCTCGCGCTCGGGGCTGCCGAGCTTGCCGCGGAAGTACTTCTGGGCGACGATGTTGGTTGCGTTCTGCGACCAGCTCTTCGGGAACTCGACCCCGCGCTGCTCGAAGGCCGGGCTCTCCGGGTTGCCGATCACGGCATCGCGGATCTCCCACTCGATCTGGTCGAAAGGATGCACGCCGGCCGTCGAGAACTTGCGTTCGATCGAGAGGCCCTGCAGACCGTTCTTGGGACTGGCAACGGCGGTCTTGGACATCAAAAAACTCCTCTCGAGCGGGCTTTCAGCGGTAACTAAGCAGGATCGCTCAAAGACAGGACGGAAAAAGTCACGAAAGGCGCAATTAGGCAGTTCCGAAAGCCACGGGACTGTCTACATATTGTGTCAAGTCCCCAAAGTCGGCATTCGCCTTTTCCCATGGGACGGCGCATGGGGCCGCTGATATCGGGGTACCCTCTGGGCATGGACGAACTGCGCAGGGGCGCAGAACGGATGGGCGAGCGCGCCACCGCGGCCAAAGAGGCGATGAATGACCGCGCAAGCGCCGCGAAAGAGGCGATGGGCGAGCGGGCGACCGCGGCCAAAGAGGCGACCGCCGAGGCGATCGCGCTGGTCAAACCGAAACTGCGCGGCGTCTCACACAAATGGGCCTTTTTCGCCTCGCTGGTGCTAGGTGCCGCGCTGATCCTTCTCGCCGACACCCCGAAGGCGACCCTTGCAGTCGCGATCTACGCGATCAGCCTCTCGGCCCTGTTCGGGACCAGCGCCCTCTACCACGGGGTCGAATGGACGCGGCCGAGCGCGCGTCAATGGATGCGCCGCCTCGACCACAGCATGATCTTCTTCCTCATCGCCGGCACCTACACGCCGTTCGCGCTCCTCGTCCTCCACGGCTCCCTCGCGCAGGCGATCCTCGCCGTCGTCTGGATCGGTGCCGTCGCCGGAGCGATCGTCGAGATGGTCTGGATCGACCACCCGAAATGGGCCTCGGCCCTGATCTACCTAGCCCTCGGCTGGGTCGCCGTCGCCGCCTTCCCGGAACTCTGGACCGGCCTCGGCGTCGCCGGCACCCTCCTCGTCGCCTTCGGCGGCCTCCTCTACACCGCCGGCGCCGTCGTCTACGCGACCCAGCGCCCCAACCCCAACCCCGCGGTCTTCGGATACCACGAGGTCTTCCACCTCTTCGTCATCGCCGCCGCAGTGGCCCAGTACGCGGCGATCGCCTTCTTCGCCCTGCCGAAGGGCTGACCTAGCCGAGGAGCGGTTCGATCAGCTCCCGCATCGCCAGCTTGGTCTGCGGCCGGCTGAGCCCGCGGTCGCGCCGCAGCAGCTTCCAGACGTAGATGTCGGTCGCGGCGACCAGCTGGGCCAGGCGCCGCTCGTAGAGCTTTCCCCGCAGCCCCTCCAGGGCGGGAGCGAAGGCCTGCCGGCACCACTGCAGGTGGTAGATGCGGCCGGCGTCGGCAAGGTGCTTGAGGATCGGCTCGCGCTCCTCCTGGGCGAGAAGCCAGAGGATCCGGTCGCCGAAGCGCTCGTAGTGGTCGACCAGCTCGTCGATGATCTTCACCGGATCGCCGACCGGCAGCGGCCCGCGGTCGGCACCCATCTTCTCCGCCGTCTGCAGGTAGGAGGCGAGGAAGAGACCCTCCTTGCTCTCGAAGTGGCGGATCACCGTCTGTACCGAGACACCGGCCCTCCGGGCCACCTCCGCAAGGGTGATTTCGTCGAAGAAGAGTTCCTCGAAAGCGACCTCAACCACGTCGAGGATCTTCTTCCGCGTCGCCTCCGCGCTTTTGGCACGGGCGTTCATCCGGTAGGGGCGCTTGGTTTTCGCCTCGCCTCTGCTCACGGCGACAAGGTATCCGGCCTCTGGCTGCCGCTCAGGCGTAGGCCCGTCTGTATCCCCAGGGGGCGGCGATCGAAAGTTTCCACCGCTCTTCTATCCGGCACACCACGAGGACGGCGTCGGAGACCTGCACGCAGCGCCCGTCGCGCCGCTCGCCGCTGCTGATGCGCCATCGCTGGTGGATGAGGACGACCTCACCGACGCCCACCGAGCTGCTCAGCTCGACCTGGATCTCGGTCCGCCGGGTGACCATCTGGGCGAGGACCTCACGGATCCGCTCGCGGCCGTAGATCGCGGTCGCGTCGGCAGTGACGAGGCAGCCGTCTCTGGCAAAACAGCTCGCGGCGAGGTTGAGTTCGCCGCGGTTCAGAGCCTGCACGAACCGCGGGCAGATCCATGTTGAGCTTGCGCGAAGAACGGTTGCGCTCTCCAAATTCACGTTAATAACGTTAACGCGAAAATATGGCCTCGGCAAGAGGTCGTGACGGGAGGAGCAGAGATGAGAAGAGGAACGGCAGTCGCACTCACGGCGGCGGTGCTGATCGGGATGGTGACGATCGGCCTCGCGGTGGCGAGCGACGGAAACCCGAAGCCGACGATGGTGCGGGCCGGGAACATGGTCCTGGAGGTCGACGGGAACATCGTCCCGGACGTCCTGCCCAGGCATCGATTCGCCCCGATGGGCTTCTGGGGCAGCGCCCGGCTCTCGACCATCGACGGGTCCCACCCTCCCGCCTTGGAAGAGAGCGTCTTCGACGCGGACAGGGACGTCGTCGTCGACGTCGAGGGCCTGCCGATCTGCCGGATCGATCAGCTGCGGGCGGTGGAGACGCGGACGGCGGAAGCGGCTTGCGGCGAAGCGATCCTCGGGCGGGGCAGCGCCACGGTCGAGGTCGCCTTTCCCGAACAGAAGCCGTTCGACTCGACCGGGCCGCTGATCTTCTTCAACGGCGGCGAACGGGGCGGGGTCGTGAAGGTGCTCGCCTACAGCTACGTCAGCGTCCCGGCCCCGACGGCGGTTATCGCCACGGCGGAGATCCGGCGGGAGCACAAGGGGCCCTTCGGCCTTCGGGTCGAGACCCAGGTCCCGAGGATCGCCGGCGGCGCCGGCTCGTTCGTCGCGGCGAAATTCAGCATGCGCCGCGTCTACACCTACAAGGGGAAACGCCGCAGCGTGATCTTGGCCCGCTGCCCCGATGGGCTGATCCGGGCCAAGGGGGTGTTCAGCTTCAGCGACGACACCGTCCTCTCGGGCAGCGTCTTCCGCACCTGCACGGCCCGGGGCTGACCGTACGGCTGGTCCCGGTCGACCTCTAGGCCGGGACCAGTTCGCTCAGCTGCTCGACTTCTGAGACCAGCTCGGCCAGCAGGCCCTCGAGTTGCTCGGACTGCTCGGGTGGGAGCTCGAGGCGGTTGCCTCGCATCAGCTCGGCGGCTTTGGCGACGGGGAGTTCGCGCTCGACCACGCGGCCGCCGAGGGCGCCGAGGACCTTGCGGGTCTCGGCCTGCGCCCAGACGGCGCCGAACATGCCGGTCGAGGCACCGATCACCGCCGCCGGCTTGCCGGTGAGGGCGCTTTGGCCAGCGGGGCGGGAGGCCCAGTCGAGGGCGTTCTTGAGGACGCCGGGGATCGAATGGTTGTACTCGGGGGTGGCGACGATCACCGCGTCGGCCTCGCGCATCGCCTGGCGCAGGGCCTCGACCGGCTCCGGGCTGCCCTCGGCCTCAACGTCGGCGTCATAGGGCGGGATCTCCCCGAGGCGGTCGAACTCCACCAGCTCCGCCCCGGCGGGAAGCCGCTCGGCGGCCTCCCGCAGCAGGGCGTGGTTGTAGGAGTCCCGGCGCAGGCTTCCGGTTATGCCCAGGACCCGCATCGCTATGCCTCCTCGCCGACCAGCTCGAGGTCGACTGAGATCGTCACGGCGTAGTCGAGGACCTCGCCGCCGCTCGGCAGCTCGGCCTGCCAGTCGAGGCCAAAGTCGCGCCGGTCGACGGTCGACTCAATTGAGAGGCCGACCCGGGCTTTGCCGGCCATGTCACCGCCGAGCTGGGCGAAGCGGCCACTGGCCTCGACCTTGCGGGTCTCGCCGTGGATCTCGAGATCGCCGGCGACCCGCAGGCTGCCGTCCTCGCCGACGCTGAGCTCGGTCGAGCTGAAGCGCAGTTGGGGGAAACGCTGGGTGTCGAAGAACTCGGGGGAGAGCAGGTGGCCCTTCAGCATCTCCTCGTCGATCTCGATGCTCTCGACCTCGACGCTGCCCTCGAGCTGGGCCTGCTCGCCGCCGGTCAGGCGCGCCTCGTATTTGTCGAAGCCGCTGCGGAAGGTCGTAACGCCGTTGTGGGTGACGGCAAAGGCGACGCTGGAGTGGACCGGATCCACCGTCCAGGTGCCCGCCGGGACCTGCTGTTTGTTGACCGTCTCCGTGCTCATAATCGCTTCCTTCCCTAGATGGTTGATCCTCAAACGGTTGACGTGGAAACAATCCTAGCGAGGGAAACTTTGCTTGTCAACTATTGCCTCAGCAAGCAATCTGTGGGAAGATGTCATCGATGAACGAGCAGACCGCAGTCGCAGAGAGGAAGGACACGAGCGCGGACTTCGATCCGCACCGCGAGGCGTGGATCTCTCTCACCCAGACCCATGCCGCTGTCACCGGCCGTCTGCAGGAGGCACTGACCGCGGCCGAGTTGCCGCCGCTGCCCTGGTTCGAGGTCCTGGCGACGCTCGACCGGGCGCCGGAACAGCGGCTGAAAATGGGGGAGCTGGCCGAGGCCTTGGTGATCACCCGCGGCGGCCTGACCAAGCTGGTCGACCGGCTGATCAAGGCCGGCCTGCTCGAGCGGGCCTTCTGCGAGACCGACCGCCGGGTTTCCTACGCGACGCTCCTCCCCGCTGGCGTCGAGCTTTTGGAAGAGATGCGGCCGATCGTCCGCTCCGAGCTGGCGGCGGCCTTCAGCGCCAAGCTCACCATCGCCCAAGCCGACGAGCTGCGCCAGATGCTCGACAGCATCCGCGGCGGCGCCTGCGGCACCAGTTAGGCGAGCGCGGCCGCGGCCCGCTCTTTGGCGGACTCGATGGTCGCGAGGATGTCCTGCTCGCGGCCTTCGCGGAGCAGCACGATCGGGTCGGGGTCGCCGTTAACGATCCCCTCGAAGAACTCTTTGCGGTCCTGGTAGGTCGGCAGCGTCCCCTTCGCCCAGCCACGGGCGTCGTTGAGAATCACCGCCAGGCGCGCGTACTCCTCGCCGAAGAGCTCGGAGATCTCGCGCTTCATCCGCTTGGCGAGGGCGGGGGAGGCGCCGGCGGTCGAGATCGCGATCGCCAGCGGCCCGGTGCGGACGATCGCCGGCAGGATGAAGTTGCAGAGCGGCGGCACGTCGACGATGTTGACCAGCATCGCCCGCTTCTCGGCGTCGTAGAAGATGCCGATGTTGACCTCGGAGTCGTCGGTACAGGCGATCACCATGAAGACACCCTCGAGGTCCTCCGGCCCGGCGTACTCCCGCTTCTCCCACTGGATCGAGCCCTCCTGCGCCAGCCGCTCCAGCTCGGGGTGGGCGGTCGGCGCGATCAAGGTGACGTCGCCGCTACAGGCGAGCAGCCCCTCGACCTTCTCCAGGCCGATGTCGCCGCCGCCGACGACCAGGCACTTGCGCCCGGTCAGTTTCAGGCAGGCGATGTAGAAGGGCGTCTCGAGCATGTCCCGCACGCAGGACTGATCGCAGATCCCTTTGCGGAACTGGCAGACGCACTCCTTGCCGGCATAGGCCTGAGCGGGCATCGAATGACAGGTTAATGATCCGGGCTAGCCGCCCCGGACGCGAAGCGGAGGAGGCGGCGACTGATCCGGGTTAAATGCTGTCCAGGGTGACGCGGAGGCCCTCTTCGAGGCCCATCTCGGCGCGCCAGCCGAGCTCGCGCTCGGCGCGGGAGGCGTCGATCGTGATCCGCTGCACCTCGCCGGTGCGTTCCGGGGCGAATTCAGGGTCGAAGCTCTCGTTGCCGGAGAGGTTCTTCAGCGACTCGATCAGTTCGAGGACGTCGGTCTCCTTGCCGGTGCCGATGTTGATCGCCCCGGTCGCCTTCGACTCGGCGGCAGCGAGCGCCGCGGAGACCACGTCGCCCACATATATGTAGTCGCGGGTCTGCTTGCCGTCGCCGAATACCGTGGGGCGGCCGCCCTCCTTCAGCAGGCCGCAGAAGATCGCGATCACGCCGGCCTCGCCGAGCGGGTCCTGGCGCGGCCCGTAGACGTTGCCTAGACGCAGCGAGATTCCCGAGAGGCCGTAGAGCCGCTCATATAGAGAGAGGTAGCCCTCGGCGGCGAACTTGCTCTGGCCGTAGGCGGACATCGGTGCGATCGGCGCGCTCTCGGGGAGCGGGAGCTGCTGTCCCTCGCCCTCGCCGTAGATCGCGCCACCGGTCGAGATCGAGACCACCCGCCCGCACTCCGAGGCGCGCGCCGCCTCGAGCACGTTGGCGGTGCCGCCGACGTTGATGCCGGCGTCGAAGAAGGGGTCGGCGAGGGACTTGCGGACGTCGATCTGGGCGGCGAGGTGGAAGATCGCCCCCGGCCGTTTCTCCGTCGCGAGGCCGACCAGGCCGTCGCGGTCGCGGATGTCCATTTCGACCAGCTCGGCGCCGTTCGCGAGCCCTGGTTCGAGGTTCGACATGCGCCCGGTCGAGAGGTCGTCAACGACCGTGACCTCGTCGCCCCGCGCGAGCAGGGCGTCGACCAAATTCGAGCCGATGAAGCCCGCGCCGCCAGTGACCAGACACTTCATGAGCCGGGCATCCTAAGCACATCGGCGGGCCTTGCCCGGGAGATTGGCCGCTTGTACGCCTTATTGCGTGGCCGACGACCCCTGCTACCCTCGCCGCCCCATGAGACTGATCGTCACCGAGAAGAACAACAGCGCCAAGAAGATCGCCGAGGCGCTGAGCCGCGGCAGCAACGGCAGCGACAAAACTTTCAAAGTCCCCTTCTACACCTGGACCGACGACGACGGCAACGAGCAGATGACCGTCGGCCTCAAGGGCCACGTGCTCGGCCCGGCCTTCCCCGAGGGCTACTCGAACTGGCAGAAGACCGACCTGCACGACTTGATCGACGCCGAGCTGATCAAGGAACCGACCGACAAAAACGTCGTCAAAGCGATCAAGAAACTGGCCAAAGAGGCTGACGAGTTGGTGATCGCCACCGACTTCGACCGCGAGGGCGAGCTGATCGGGCTCGAGGCGCTGGAGGAGATGCTCGACGCCAATCCGGATCTGGGCTCGCGCGAGGGCACCGCTGACGGGACCCTGCGGATCAAGCGGGCCCGCTACTCGGCGCTGACCAAAGAGGAGATCGAGCGGGCCTTCAACGAGCTCGACGAGCTCTCCTACCCGCTCGCCAACGCCGGCGCCGCCCGCCAGGACATCGACCTGCTCTGGGGCGCGACCCTGACCCGCGCGGTCTCCCTGGCCAGTCGCCGCTTCGGCTCCAACTTCCTCTCGGTCGGCCGGGTCCAGAGCCCGACCCTCGGCCTGATCGTCGAGCGCGAGATGGAACGGCGCGCCCACGTCGCCAAACCCTTCTGGGAAGTCTTCGCCAAGTTCCAGCACCCCGACGGCAGCTTCGAGACCCACCACACCGTCGACAAATTCTGGGAGAAAGCCGAGGCCGACGCGGCCCTCGCCGGCACCTCGAACCCCGGCACCGTCAAAGCGGTGACGGCGCGCAAAAACACGCGCAAACCGCCGACGCCCTACAACACCACCGCTTTCTCGACCGACGCCTCCAGCCGCCTCGGCATCACCCCCGCCAGCGCGATGCGGATCGCCGAGGACCTCTACATGGACGGCTTCATCTCCTACCCGCGTACGGACAACACGGTCTACCCGTCCTCGCTGCCGGTGCGGGAGCTGGTCTCCTCACTGGTGCGGATCAAAGAGTTCTCCGCCGCCTCCGGCCTGCTCGACGGCGAGCTGAAACCGACCCGCGGCAAAAAAGAGACCACCGACCACCCGCCGATCTACCCGACCCAGGCAGTCCATCCAGGCGCCCTCGAGGGTCCGAAGAAACGGGTCTACGAACTTGTCGTCCGCCGCTTCCTCGCAACCTTCAGCCCGCCGATGATCACTGAGTCGACGCGCGCCGACATCGAAGCCGGCGATCAGACCTACTTCGTCCGCGGCTCGGTCGTCGTCGACCCCGGCTACGCGGCGATCTACACCTACGCCCGCTCGGCCGACGAGGAGATCCCGAAACTCGAAGAGGGCCAGGCGCTGCAGCTGGAGGGCGACCCGTGGGTCGTTGATAAGGAGACCCAGCCACCCGGCCGGATCTCGCAGGCGAAACTGATCGAGATGATGGAGGAGCGCGGCCTCGGCACCAAAGCGACCCGCGCCGACATCATCCAGAAGCTCTTCGACCGCGGCTACGTCTACAGCAACCCGCCGATCCCGACCGAGACCGGGATCGCCCTCTACGAGGCGTTCAAGAACTACGTGCCGGCGATGGCGACGCCGGAGATGACCGCCCAGCTCGAGGCCGAGATGGACCGGATCGCCGCCGGCGAGATGAGCAAGGGCGCGGTCGTTGGCGAGAGCCGCGACCTCCTGCACAAGACCTGGACCGAAATCGACGGCAGTCGTGAAGACCTGGCAAAAGTGATCTGGAAAGGGATGGACGAGGACCGCATCCTCGGCCCCTGCAAGGTCTGCGAAGAAGCCGGCCGCACCAAGGAGGACGGCTCGCCGAACATGCTGCGGATCATCCGCGCGAAAAAATCCGGCAAACGGTTTGTCGGCTGCAGCGGCTGGACCCTCGACGATCCCGACTCCTGCGATCAGACCTTCCCGCTGCCGCAGCGCGGCGACGTCTTCCGGCTCGAGGAACGCTGCTCGATCTGCGACCGCACCCCGCGCCTCAAAGTCCAGCCGTTCCGCGGCCGGCCCTGGAACCTCTGCCTCAACGACGACTGCGAGTCGATGCAGGAGATGAAGAAACGCCGAGCCGAGCGCGAAGCCGCCAAAGCGGCGAAAGCGGAGATGGAAAAGAAGGCGCCGCCGAAAGGCGACGAGGACGCTGCTCCGGCGAAAGCCAAAAAAGCGAAAGTCAAAGCTTCGAAAGCAGACACGGCGACGCGCGGGCGCAAACGCGCCAAAGCCGGCGCCAAAAGCTGAGGCAGCCGTTGTTCATCTCCCTCGAGGGGATCGACGGCTCCGGCAAGAGCACCCAGGCGCGGCTGCTGGTCGAGGCGCTGGGGGAGGAGACGGTGGCGATCCGCGAGCCGGGCGGGACCCAGGCGGCCGAGCGGATCCGCGAGCTGCTCGCCGACCCCGACCTCGAGCTGGAGCCGCTGGCCGAGCTGATGCTGTTCCTGGCCGCGCGGACCGATCTGACCGAGCGGGTGATCCGGCCGGCGCTGGAGGCCGGGCGCGACGTCGTCGCTGACCGTTTTTCCGACTCCAGCGTCGCCTACCAGGGCGCCGCCCGCGGCCTCGGCGTCGGCGAGGTGATCGGCCTCTGCGAGGCGGCCACCGATGGTCTCTGGCCCGACCTCACCCTGCTGCTGCGGGTTGATCCAGAGACCGGGCTAGGCCGGGCCGAGAGCGACGACCGCTTCGAGCGCGAGGGCCTCGGCCTGCAGCAGGCGGTCGCCGAGGCCTACGAGGAGATCGCGGTGATCGCCAGCGACCGGGTCGTCGTCATCGACGCCACCGGTTCGGTCGAGGAGGTCCACCAGCGGGTGATGGAGGCGGTGCGTGAGCGCAGCCGGGATTGAGCACACCAGGGTGGGTCCGAAATCGGAAGCGCTGTTCGAGGCGACCGAGCATCAGCCGCGGGCTCGTGTTGCGCTGAGCGCGGCGCTCGCCGGTGAGCCCTCGCACGCTTACCTCTTCAGCGGTCCGCGCGGCTCCGGCAAGCGGGCGGCGGCGCGGGCCTTCGCGGCGGAGATACTGGCCGCCGCCTCGGCCGACCCCGATGACGCACGCCGCCGGGCGCTGCTCGACCCCTCGCCGCACCCCGATCTCGTCTGGCTCGCCCCGACCGGCGCCCAGCACATGGTCGAGGAGGTCCGCGAGCGGGTGATCCGCGCCGCCGCCTATCGGCCCTTCGAAGGCGGCAAGCGCGTCTTCGTGGTCGAGGCGGCCGAGGCGATGCGGGACGAGAGCCAGAACGCGCTGCTGAAGACGCTCGAGGAGCCGCCCGAGTTCGTCCACCTGATCCTGCTCAGCAGCGACGGCGAGGGCCTGCTGGAGACCGTGGCCTCCCGTTGCCAGACGGTCGATTTCGCGCCGCTGCCGGCGGAGGTGCTGGAGCGGGAGCTTGCCACGGAAGGTGCCTCGCCCGACGAAGTCGCGGCCGCCGCGCGGCTAGCGGCCGGTGACCTGGAGCGGGCGCGGCTGCTGTTGAGCGAGCCCGGCCGCAAGCTGCGCGCCGACGTCGAGCGTTGCGTGACGCCAGCGCTGGAAGGCGAGTGCGGGGGCGCGCCCTGGAAAGGGCTGCTCGACCGCGCCAAGGCGGTCGGAGACGACGCTGAAGCTGTCGCCCGCGAAGCGCTCGAAGAGGAGTCGAAGGCGGGGATCAAACGCAGCGCCAAAGACATCTCCGACGGTGCCAAACGCGCCGGCCGCCGCCGTCGCACCGAGATCCTCGAGCTCGCCTTCGAGCTCTGCGCCGCCTGGCTCCGCGACCTCGCCGCGGTTGCCGCCGGGGCCGAGGAGGTCGTCTTCAACCGGGACCGCCTCGACCTCCTGCGCTCGCAGGCCCAAGGCCTAGACCCCGCCGCCGCCCGCCGCGGTGCCGAGCTCGTTCAGGAGACCCGTCGCGGCCTCGAACTGAACGTCAGCGAGGAGCTAGCCCTCGAGGCGCTCTTTTTCCGACTCGAGACGCTTCTCGCCTGAAGCGCCGTTGCCGTTGGCGCCGGCGCGCTTTTCCGCCAGAGCTTTTTCGATTGCCCGCTCCTGCGCCAGCCGCGTGATCTGGGCCGCCTGGCGGGACATGATCACGCTGAAGTTGAGCGCTAGGCCGAGCAGCAACAGCAAGACGATTGAGAAGAGGGCGACGTTGGTGTTGCGGACGCCCATCAGGTTGGCGACCACCTCGAGCAGGCCGGGGAAGGCGGCCCCGGCAAGCATCCCCAGACCGGCGACGAACCAGATCACGCTGTAGCGCTCCTGCAGGCGATCGCGGCGGATCAGCTCGAGGATCATCAGCATGAAGAAGAGCGCCAGCACGGCGGCGACGATCCGGGTCTGCGAGGTGAGGTGGACCTGCCCGGTTTCGGCAGCGAAGGGGAGCATCGCTACTCGGTCTCCACGTGCCGGGGCCGGAACTGGCCGACCAGCAGCACGACCAGACCCTTGAAGATGAAGAAGGCCGAGCGCAGCGGGGTGAGGAAGGAGCTGCCGCCGGCCCGCTCCAGCATCCGCACCGGCAGCTCCTCGACCCGCAGGCCCTGGCGCACCGCCAGCTGCAGCGACTCGATCTCGGCGAAGTCGGGCGAGTAGTGCCGGGAGAACAGGGACATCACCCGGCGGTTGGCGGCGCGCATGCCGCTGGTCGTGTCGGTGAAGCGCTGCCGGGTCGCCAGGGTGAGGAAGAAGCGGAAGACGCTGGTCCCGATCCGCCGCGAGAAGGTCGGCCGGTAATCGCCGGTCGCGGCCACCGCACCGGCGTGGTAGCGGGAGCCGATCACGAGATCGGCGCGGTCGGCGGTCACCTCCGCCAGCAGCCGCGCCACCTCCTCGGCCGGGTGCTGGCCGTCGGCGTCGAGGTGGGCGCAGGCCTCGTAGCCGTTGCGCAGCGCGTAGAGGTAGCCGGTCTGCAGCGCCGCCCCCAGACCCTGGTTGAACGGCAGCGAGGCGACCAGCGCCCCGGCTTCCCGCGCCCGCTCGGCGGTGGCGTCGGTCGAGCCGTCATCGACGACCAGCAGGTCCGCCTCGGGGATCGCTTTGCGGACGTCGGCGATCACGCCGCCGAGGGCCGCTTCCTCGTTCCAGGCTGGGATGAAGACGAGAGTTCGCACAACTTCGATTCTCCCACGTGGGCGGGATATGGCTGGATTCGCCGCCCCGGCGAGAGGATTGTGTTAGTAAATCTTCATGCGCCGCGACGCGGACAATCCCACCGCTGCGCCCCCGGGGTCGCTGCGGATCGGTATGCGCGTCTGGCTGACGGGAGCCTTCGCGGCGGTCAGTCTGATCACCGCCGGCGCCGTCTACCTCTTCGGCGACAAGCCGCAGGCGCTGATCGCCGCCGTCGCCATCGGCGTCCTCGCCGGACTGATGATCGCGGTCGCGATCTCCCACCGCGTCGTCCGCCTCGCTCGTGCTGCCGGCGAAATGGCGGGTGGCTCCTTCGACGCACCGCTGACGACCACCGGCCCCGACGAGATCGGCGACCTCGCCCGCGCGCTCGACTCGATGCGCGCGTCGCTGAAAGAGAGCTTCGGCGTGATGACCGCCGACCGCAACAAGCTGGCGGCGATCTTCGACGGCCTCACCGACGTGGTCATGGTCGTCGACTACGAAGGCCCGGTCCGCTTCTCCAACAGCGCCGCCAGCCGCCTGCTCGACTCCTCCGGAGAGCCGCCCGAGCCGGTTCTGCCGCAGCTCCAGCGCGCCTCCGAAGTTGGCTTCTCCGCCCACCCGGCGCTGCGGATCGGCGACCGCGCCTACGCGATGACCGCCCGTTCCCTGCCCGACGAGCGCGCCGTCCTCGCGGTCCTCCGCGACCGCACCGACGAGCTGCGCCAGGAGCTCGCCGAAGCCGACTTCGTCTCCAATGCCGCCCACGAGTTGCGCAACCCCCTGGCCGGGATCTCCAGCGCGATCGAGGTCCTGCAGGGCGGGGCCAAGGACGACCCCCGCGACCGCGACCACTTCCTCAAACGGCTCGGCGAAGACGCCGAGCGGATGAACCGGCTGACCCAGTCGCTGCTGACCCTGGCGCGGGTCGAGTCGCGCGGCGCGGCGGAGCGCGAACTGGTCGACGTGCCGCTGGCGATTCGCGACGTGGTCAGCGCCTGCGACGCGCCGCCGCACGTCGACCTGGTCGTCGACGTCGAGTCGAATCTGGCCGCGACGGGGGACCCGACCCTGCTGCGGCAGGTGATGATCGGCTTGCTGACCAACGCGTTCAAGAACACTCCACCGCCCGGCACCGTTACCGTTCGCGGCCGCCATGACAGCGAGGACGAAGTCATCTTGGAGGTCATCGACACTGGCACCGGCATCCCGGCGGTGGAGCTCGAACGCATCTTCGAGCGCTTCTACCGGCGCACTGAGACCCGCACGCACGAGGGCTTCGGCCTCGGCCTGGCGATCGCCCAGCGGATGGTCGACGTGATGGGCGGCCGGATCGGGGTCGAGTCGGTGCAGGGGGAGGGGAGCACCTTCTGGGTCCGCCTCCCGGTCGCGAAACCGAGCCCGACCCCGGTCGCATGAGCAGCGGCCGGATTCTGATCGCCGACGACGAGCCGTCGGTCCGCGACTCGGTTGGCTACGCGCTGACCCAGGAGGGCTTCGACGTCACCCCGGCCGCCGACGGCGACGAGGCGGCGTCGCTGCTCGGCAGCGGCGTCCCCTTCGACCTGCTGATCCTCGACATCATGATGCCGGGCCCGAGCGGCCTCGACATCTGCCGCGACGTCCGCTCCCGCAGCGCCGTCCCGATCATCGTCCTCACCGCCAAAGACGCCGAGGTCGACAAGGTGGTTGGGCTCGAGGTCGGCGCCGACGACTACGTCACCAAGCCCTTCTCGGTCCGCGAGCTGCTCGGCCGCGTCCGCGCCCAGCTGCGCCGCCGCGAACTCGACCGCTCGCCGCTGGCCGAGGCGGTGAAGATCGAGTCCGGGCCGGTCTCGATCGACCTCGTCCGCCACGTCGCCGCCGTCCGCAGCGTCCCGGTCAATCTCACCCGCTCGGAGTTCCAGCTCCTCCGCCTCCTCGTCGCCCGCCCCGGCGAGGTCTTCTCCCGCTCCCAGATCATGGAGGAGCTCTGGCAGACCGAGTTCGACGGCGACGAGCGCGCCTGCGACGTCCACATCTCCAACCTCCGCCAGAAGGTCGAGCGCGACCCCCAGAAGCCCGAGCTGGTGCTGACCGTGCGTGGCGTTGGCTATAAGTACAACCCAGACGCCAACTAGGAGAGGGGCCCTATGCCACTGGTACCGATGGTCGTCGAGCAGACTGCTCGCGGCGAGCGCTCATTCGACATCTACAGCCGCCTGCTCGCGCAGCGGATCATCTTCCTGGGTGAACCCGTCACCGAGGACCTCGCCAACCTGATCATCGCCCAGTTGCTGCACCTCGAGGCCGAGGACCCCGACAAGGACGTCAGCCTCTACATCAACTCCCCCGGCGGCTCCGCCTACGCCGGCCTGGCGATCTACGACACGATGCAGTTCGTCAAGCCCGACGTGCAGACGATCTGTTACGGGATCGCGATGTCGGCGGGCTCGCTGATCCTCACCGGCGGCGCGGCCGGCAAACGGATGGCGCTGCCGAACAGCCGCATCCTCATCCACCAGCCGAGCGGCGGCTTCGAAGGCCAGTCGAGCGACATCGAGATCCACGCCAAAGAGATCCTCGAGCTGCGGGCCCGCCTCGACGGGATCTACGTCAAACACACCGGCCAGTCCGAGGAGCAGATCCACCGCGACATGGAACGCGACAAATTCTTCCAGCCCGACCAGGCGGTCGAGTACGGCCTGATCGACCGGGTGATCGAGTCCCACGAGTTCCAGGCCGGCGAGCCGGCAGTCGTCGGCTAGCCCACTCACTCCGAGCTTTTGGGGGCTATGACCCCCACAAGTTCGTAGCGGCTTCAGTCGCCGAGGCGGCGCCAGGCCCAGAACCCGGCGACCGCGGCGGCGGCGCCGGCCAGGACCCCGGTGACGCCCGGCAGGCGCATCTGCGGGTCGCGGGCGGCGAAGGCGAAGGCCGAGGCGTCGGCGAGGTCGCAGAGGTTCGAGACCAGCAGCACCGTCCGCAGCCGGTCTGGGTCTGAGAGCGCGCCAAGAGTGAGGGCGCCGATCGCGATGTCCCTGCCGCCGCCGAGTTTCGCCAGCGCCACCCCGGTCGGGCCCGGCTCGGGGAAGCGCATAGCCCGCAGCGTCGGCCGCGTCGCCAGGAAGATCGCCGCCCCCAGCGCCACCCGGCTGCCGCCGATCTGCATCGCCACCTGCCGAGCTTTCGAGTCGATCCGTTTGCGCCGGAACATTGGCCTCTTTCTACCCAACTCGCCGAAACTGCATCATGGGGGAGTGGCAGAGGGCGACACGATCCTGCGGCTGGCGCGGCGGTTCGAGCAGACGATCGTCGGTGAGACGGTGGCGGCTAGCGCTCCCAATCCGCGCGGGAAGGCGGCGGGGATCGAACGCCTGGACGGGCGGCGGCTGGAGGCGGTTGAAGCGCGCGGCAAGCACTTCCTGCTCGACTTCGGCGAGCTCTCTCTGCACAGTCACCTGGGGATGAACGGTGGCTGGCACATCTACCGGCACGGCGCCCGCTGGCGGCGCCCCCGCGCCTCCGCCTGGGCCGTCCTCACCGGGGGTGGTTGGGAGGCAGTCCAGTTCGGCGGCACGACGCTGCAGGTGATGACGACGCCGCGGCTGCGGCGGCACCCGCAGATCACCGGCCTCGGCCCCGACATCCTCGCCGAGGAGTTCGACGAGGACGCGGCCGTAGCCGCGATCCGCACTGACCCGAGCCGCGGCCTCGGCGACGCCCTGCTCGATCAGCACCTGGTCGCCGGGATCGGCAACATCTTTAAGAGCGAGGCCTGCTTCGCCGCCCGCGTCGATCCCTGGCGGCCGGTCGGCGAGCTCTCCGAAGAGGAGCTGCGCAGCGTCCTTGCCGCCGCTCGCGGCCTGATGCTCGAGGCGGTGAAAAGCGGCGGCCGCCTCCCCTTCAAGATCTACAAACGCCGTCAGGGCGCCTGCCCCCGCTGCCGGGGCCGCATCTCCTCGCGCGGCCAGGGCGACGCCAACCGTACGACCTACTGGTGCCCGCGTTGCCAGGTCTGAGGCGCCGGTGGCGACGGGCGACCGCCGCCGGTGCGAAGGCCGCCGCTCGGAAGCCGGCTGCTCCGCCGCGGCCACGCTCCTATTACGCGGTCGCCGGTGTCGCCCTTGACGAGGAGATGGAGCGCCTCCGTAGCCTGCCCGTCTTCGCCGACGGGCCGCTGGCGCGCTTAGCGCCGGCGCTGAAGGTGCGGCGGGCGAGCAAGCGCCCGAACCGCCTCGGCTTCGCCGTCCCCAGCGAGTTCCGCCTCTCGGTCACCGCCTACCCCGGGATCCGCCGCGGCGACGTCCTCGAGACCCTGCTCCACGAGCTCGTCCACCTCCACGTCGGCCGCGCTGCCGAGGCCCACGCTTGGCACGGCCCCACCTTCAAGCGCACCCTCGCCCAAGCGATGCGCGAGGCCTACGGCATCACCATCCCTGCGCCCCGCTCAACCCTCCACGGAACCTACGCCGAGGCAATCGAGCGGTGAATCAAGCCTGCGTCTCTTCCTCGTCATCCCAGTGCCGCCGCTCGCGCAGGTGGTGAACGACGAGGACGAGGATGACGATGAGGGCGGGGGCGAAGACCGGCAGCGCGACGATCGCGTTGTGATGGGCGAGCGGCAGGATCACCTGCCGCCGCCCTGCTGGAAGCCGAGGCCGCGGACCCGCAGGCGCCGGCGGCGCGGCGCCGGCCGCATCCCGATCGCCAGCCGGTGCAGCGCCCAGGCGAGTAGCGCGAGCAGCGAGAGCGTGATCGCCGCCACCGTCGAGTAGGCGAGGACGACCAGCGCCGGGCTGCCGCCCTTCTGCTCACGCTGCAGCAGCTTGTGCTCGCTGCCGAAGCTGCGGGTGAAGTGGGCGGGGGCGGGGACTTCGCCGACCGGGATCGCCGCGTCGCGCGGCAGGTAGATCGGCAGCGCCGTCAATGAGTTGCCCTCGTGGAAGCGGACCATCGTCTTCCAGTTGCCGTAGACCGGGATCGGTTCGGTGGTGCGGTAGACGCCGGGACCGGTCCGCTCCAGCGGGTCGACGACGAGGCTGCCGCCCTGCCAGGCGGTGACGTCGAACCAGTTGGCGTCGTCCGCCGCGTTCGGCGGGTTCAGCCGGACCGTGGCTTCGACTTCGCGCCCGCCGCCCTTACCGCCGACGTCGTGCAGGGCCACCTGGGCGCTAACGCCTTGCTGCGGCGCAGTCCAGAGGCCATACCCGACCAGCGCCGCGATCACCATGGCGCTGCAGATCGCGGCCCGGCGCAGCGGAGCTGAACGCTCGGCTAGAGGCTCGGGGGATAGGTGGGTGCCGATCCAAGCGCCGAGGGTGGAGGCGGCGACCGCGGCGGCGAAGCCGAGCAGCGCCGCTTCCGGGAAGAGGGTCTCCGGCCAGGGCAGCGTCATCCAGACATGGGACCAGGCCCACTCGGCGGCGAGACCGACGGTGCCGATACCGACGCCGCTGGCGAGCCCGAAGGCGAGCGGTCGTTTGGTCGAGATGAAGACCGCGACCGCCTCGACCACCAGCGCCTCGGCGAGGTAGAGCGGGAAGTGGGGGGTGGTTTGACCGAGGACCGGCCCGACCAGCAGCGCCAGGCCGCCGCGCAGGAGGATGAAGAAGACCGCCGCGCCGAGCGCCGCGCCCCGTCCCGCGTAGACCCGCGCCAGCACCAGGCCGACGCCGGCGGCGACCATCAGCAGCATCGGCTGGAAGATCAGCTGGAACTGGGGGACGCCGAAGTCGAACTCGGCCTGGAAGGTCGAGAGCCCGAGCATCAGCCCGCCGGTGAGGGCGATCGCGCGGGCCAGACGGGTGTGGACGAGCTCTTGGATCGAGCCCTCGCCGGTGGCGTTCGACCGCATCCCCTCGACCGAGAGCACGGCGATCCCGACCAAGGTCATCGCGGCGCCGCCGATCAGCATCAGGTGGGTCGGGCCCCAGAGGGTCACGTCCTGGCCGAAGATCCGGTGCCAGACGTCGTCGAGGGGGAAGCCGATCAGCGAGAAGGCACCGCAGGCGCAGATCAGGACCCCGCCGAGCGGCGCGTACCAGTCGCGGCCGATGCGGATGGCGACCCCGCTCGGCTTCTCCTTCGGCAGCACCATCGCGAAGAAGCCGGCGCTGAAGATGCCGAAGAGACCGGCGAGTATGAAGTAGTGGGCCGGGTTGGCGAGCGGGCCGGGGTCACGGCCGTTGTCGATGTGAAGCGAGATGTCCCAGTACATCCCGAACAGCGCGGTCAGCAGTGAGGTAGTGGCGACGGCGGAGGGGAAGGCGACCCAGCCCGGGAAGCCGGAGACCTTTTCGCCGTGGTCGGCGAGACGCTGCAGAATTTGGGTACGGCCGCTGCGGTGGCCGAGGCCGAGGAAGAGGAGGGCGGCGGTGACGATGGTCGCGGCGACGGTCGCGATCACGATCTGGGCGATTTCGGCGCCACCGGCCGGGGGCGGGGCTGCGGCGAGGATCGCGGCGAAGTCGAAGTTCATGGAAGTTCCTTAGGGCGGAGGATGGATTGCCAGAAGCGTGTTCCCTTATAAACGTTACCTCAAACGAGGTTACATTCAAGGGGCTACACTCTTCCCGTGGCGAAAACCGAGAAAGCCGCCGCAAATCCGCCTGATTCAGAGGCGAACCTGACGGTCGAGCAGCTCGCTTACGAGACCGGGATGTCGGTCCGGAACATCCGCAACCACCAGTCCCGCGGCCTGCTGCCGCCGCCGGAGGTCCGCGCCCGGATCGGCTACTACGGGCCTCAGCACGTCGCCCGCCTGCGCCTGATCCAGGAGATGCAGGCCGAGGGCTTCAAGCTCAGCGCGATCTCGCGCCTGATCGGCGAGCACGGGGCGGACGCAGACCGTTTCGTCGGCCTCCGCCAGGCCGTCACCGCCCCCTTCGCCACCGAGGCGCCGGAGATCTACAGCCGCGAGGAGCTGGCCGAGAAGTTCGGCACCGACGACGACCGCCTGATCGAGAAAGCGAAGAAACTCGGCCTCCTCGTTGAGATCGGGCAGGAGCGCTACGAAGCCCCCAGCCCCGCTCTGATCCGCGCCGCCGAGGAAGTGATGGCGATGGGCATCGAGCTCCCCGCCGCGCTCGCCGCGATCGAGAAACTCAGCCGCAACGCCCAGGCCTCGGCCCGCACCTTCGTCGACCTATTCGTCGAGAAAGTCTGGAAGCCCTTCGACGACGCCGGCCGCCCCGAGGAGGGCTGGGAGGAGATCATCGCCGCGATCGGCCGCCTCCGCCCCCTCGCCTTCGACGCCCTCAACGCCACCTTCCGCCTCTCCCTCACCACCGAAATCGAGAAAGCCTTCGGCGAAGTCCTCGAACGCCGCCAGAAGAAGAAGTAGCGCGCGGGCAACGCTGGAAGCCGACACCCGGACTTGAACCGGGGACCCCGTCATTACGAATGACGTGCTGCACCGATGGGGGCCTGCCCTACAACTCGGCTTGGGAAGCGAAGTCTAGGCGTTCAGGACGGCTGCCTGCAACCGCCTGTTTCTCAATCTGTCTCTCAGTTTGCTCAAGCGATCCTCGATACGCTTGGGCTCTTAGCACGCCCGGATAGCTCAGTTGGCCAGAGCACAGCATTCGTAATGCTGGGGTCGCGGGTTCAAATCCCGCTCCGGGCTTACTCGCCTCTAGCCGGGGAGGCGCCGGACGGGTCGCAGGTTCAAGTCCTGTCTCCCCGATATGCCGATCTGCGGGGCGGTGCGTAGGAATGCGCATCGCCCCGCTTTCGTTCGTGCCTGTGCGAGACGGTTCGCGGGCCTCAGGGACGCAAACGTGACGCAAGGAAACCGCCCCCTGCGATTGAAGTTTCTCTTGAACCCCATCCCTCTCACTCCTTCCCCAAGTCGTTTTGGGGAGGGCGACCCTGCATGAGGGCCGCCCCACCGCCTTGGGAAACACCGACCCTCACAGGGCAGCGTGATGAGGTCGGCGCGAAAAACCGTAGTGGCTGTTTTGCTGGATTTGGTGTTATCGGTACCGGCGCGTCTCGGCCGGGAATCTCAGCCCGTCTAGCGCCCTGTCGGCTCGTTCCGTGACAGTCTGAGCCGGTGAAACGTTCTGTATGCGATAATGTGGGGTCGTGGGGAGCGCTGACGGCCGCCACCTCGAACGGCCGCCGACCTGGCCCCCACGGCATCGGCTATCTTGACATTGGTTGGTCGGGTACATCATGAAAGCGCAAACGTAAGTTTGCGGTTCAGCCCGTAACGTCGCTTGTTGACTTGCAAAGTCAGGTATAAGGCTTTTGGCCCTCTAGGAGTGTGGGCTCCAAGGATCACTCGAAACCCCCGCTCCCACACCCCCACCATTCGGGGATGCTTCCCTGCGCTCGGCCTCCGCGACGAACTCCGGGAAGGGGATGCTGAGTCCCGTGGCGATCTGGCGCATGGTGACCCAACGAGGTTCGGCTTCACCCTTTTCGATGGCATGGAGGGTGGGAGGGCGACGCCAGCTCGACGCGCCAGCTCGGCCGTCGTCAAGTCGGCCCGCTCGCGGTAGTAGACGACGGCCGCGCCGCGCGCCCGCTTGTCGGCGGCCGACAGGTGTTTGCGTGGCTGCACCATGGGGCGGAACCTAGCGGGGATGCGCCGCCGTGTGGATAGAGGCGAGCGCATCCCCGCCGGCCGACTGACCGTTACTGCATCTTGGTGATCTGCACGGCCGGGTACACGGTCGCGGTAGTCGCGATCTTCATCGTCTCACCCCCTCCCTTGAGTAACTGGACAACCCGGCCATAGAGTTTGCTGCAACTCCCTTAACCAGTAAAGGCGGTTTCGCTCCAAAGGCGCATCGTCCGCCGCCAAGGATCGGGAACGCTGCAATACTCTGGACTTGTCAAGCAATTCCAGCAATCAGGGAAGTGGGAGGAATCGGGGAATGCCGAAACGAAAGAGGAAAAAACCGGCGGCCACCGTCGCCGCCAGGGGCGGGCCAGTTGACGGGGTTTTGGCGAAGGCTCTATCTCACCCGACGCGGGCCGAAATACTCGCCTTCTTGGCTGAACATGAGGTCGGCAGCCCTCGGGAAATGGAGAAGGCGGGCCTTGGGAAAAAGGGTGAGAACCGGGGCGGCAAGGGGCGGAAACTCGCTCACATCTCCTACCACGTTGACGTGCTGAGTGACCTGAGGCTGATTGTTCTAGTGAAAACCGAACCTGTGCGCGGCGCAACCCAACACTTCTATGCGGCCAACGCCCGGATGCTGCTGTCGGTCGAGGATTGGTCGAAGCTCCCGCGCAGCTCGAAGACCGATGTAAGCATCGCCGCCCTGGAAGAAGTGTTCAGCCTCGCTAGGAAAGCGCTATCAGAGGACACCTTCGACAGCTTCAACGAGCGGGCCGTGATTAACCAGACGTTCCGACTAGATGACCGGAGGTTCGTCCAACTCTGTGACGAGATGACCGAGTTCGCGCTACAGCGGTGCCAGCAATTGCAGGCCGAATCCATCGCTGACGTTGAAGGCAATCTGGGCCAGCTCAAATATTTCTCTACGTCGATGCTTGCGTATGAGTCCCCGCCGCCGAAGCGGCCGAAGTAGCGGTCTCCCCGCGTGCCCCGCAACCGATAACACCAATTCCAGCAAGTCACGGGCTACGGTGGCCCTCTTCACAGCGGGAGGGCGGACCCTTTCTTGGCCGATGAGGCGCCGTCCTCCCCCCTTGAACTAGATGATTGGTGGTGAGTGCGAATCGGAGCGTGGTGGAGTTACCAGGATGGAATTGCCGTGCGGTGTGCTGTTGACGGCCGGGGGTCAGGTGAACTCGACAAAGCCTTCGCTGAGTTCGTAGGCAGAGTCGAAAAGGTGCGGGCAGAATCGGAAGCTCGAATCGCGGAGACGGGTGAGGAACCCCGGCCGGTCCTCTTCGCCCAGGACCGGGAGAACCGCAGGGTAGCGTTGGTACCACTTGACGACGGGCCGGAAGATGAGGCGCCTACCCTTGGCGATGAAGTAGACGAGTTCATCGGGGCGATGGTGAAGGGTGAGATTGGCAACCTTCGCTATCTCGTCGTACCGGGCGCCGACGACAAGTGGACGGTGCAGGACACGAAGACCGGCGCTGCCGTCGGCGAGCCTCACGACCCCGCCCGCGAGGCGGTCAAGGCGGCGGTTCGACTGAACAGCGGCAGGGCCGGGACGGCCGACGAAGGCGGCAGTCCGGAGGAGTAGTGATGGAGCGCTTGCTTTCTTACGCTCCCTGGGCGGCGGCGTCGCTCTACTCCTACGGCTTTGGTGCCGCCATCCATTTCCTGTGCGTAGGTGGTGTGTGGTGGGCGCCCATCTTGGCGATGGTGGAGGGCATCGCCGTGTTCTGGTACGGAGACTGGCTGCAGCGCAACCACGCGGCCGACTGAATCGACCAGCTCGGCGGTCGCTCGCTGGAGGCAAGCTGATGACGGGTGGGCGAAGTGGTCTCGAGGGGCTTTGGTGAAGCCAACGGCAAGCGGGTTTGACTCCTACCGCAGGGGGAGGCAGAGCTAGCGGGCGTCGTGGTTTCCCGTGAACTGGTTCACCTCGACGCTCGCTAGCTGTACCTCGAAGACTGGCGACCGATTTAAGGCCTATTGAAACGACAGGTTGAAAAGAGGAGAGAAAGTTAGTGACTAAGGGCATAAACGAGGTCAGCCTCCAGGATTTCATGAATGCGTTGCTCCATCCGGTGCGCCGCGAGATGCTCAGACTGGCGATCGATCAGGGCGAAATCACTGTTCGAGAAGCTGCCAAGCATCTTGGCGAGCCTCTAGGAACCATCCGCTACCACGTCCAAGTTCTGGTGCGAAACAATGCCCTTGAAGCAGGAGCGCCACGCTTGGTCAGGGGGTCGCTGACCGGATTCTGGCGACCGACTTTGCGATTGAGTAACGAAAGATGGGCACGAGAAGTTCTTTGCTCCGAACGTTAAAGCGTCCGGGCAACGGCGACGCCTCTCGGCCGGAGGACAAATACTGTTTGGACTGGCCGTCCAGTCGGGCTCGGGCTGCGAGTTCTACTTCGCGCTAAAAAGGGGAATGAGAGACACCAAGGTCTACTAGACAGTACGTCTCCAAATTCAATTACTCCAGTAGTGATGATGGCGCAACAACGGGCGATCCTGTTTTGTTCTACGCCAGCAGCAGGAACTATTCCAGGGAGCCGACTGTGAAGCCGCTCCAAAATGAAGCAACAAAAAGGCGTGGTGATCGAGTTGTTTTTGGGCCGGGGTCGATGGAGGCACGTGCGTGTTGCTACCTATGCGAAGGCCGCTACCAAGAGGATCGGGTTCGGGGCATCTGCAGGCTCGTGGAGGTGGGCGGCCCTGTTTTCTGTATTGCTGTGCGTCTGCTCCGCTGCACCGGTGCTCGCAGACACCCCTCCTCTAGCTCCAGCGGAAGAAAGCGCTGCGCCGTCACCGAGCTCCGAAGAATTGACCTCGGCGCTGATCCAATCGGAAGCGGCGGCCCGCGCCGAACAGGAAAAGCTCGAAGAAGAATGGGACACGCCGCAAGCTGAAAGCGAACGACAAATGTCTCAGACGGCTTTTACCGGCGTGACTTCGGTGGAAGCCCAAAGTCTGCTGCTGACGACGTTTCCCGATCAGGTCCAGGCCCTGAATGCAGATCCCGCTCGCGTTCTAAGCAATCTCTCGATCGAAAAGCCCCTAGGCACCTACGGCGCATTGGTTGACAACGGGGACGGCGAAAGCGCGATCATCGAATCCTCGGTGCCGGTGGAGAGCCAAGCTGGAGAGGGCAAAAAGGCGCCGGTGGACCTATCGCTCGAAGCCGAGGGGGACGTCTTCGTTCCGGCAAACCCGCTCAGCGAAGTGGAACTGCCGGTATCCGCAGAAGAGACGATTCGACTCGAAAACGGCGTGGGCGTGAAGCTCTCGGCGGATCATCCACATGAAGCCGAGCAGCTCGGCGACATGAGCCTCTTCTACCCGGAAACGCAGACCACCACCGATACGGTCGCGGCGCCCCTGGCAGGCGGCGTTGAGCTCTTGGAGCAGATCCGCTCGGCCGAAAGTCCAGAGGAATTCCGATACGAACTGTCTCTCCCGACCGCCGCAGCGCTTCGAGCCCGGAGCGACGGCGGAGCCGAGGTCGTCTCGGGCTCGGGCGACGTGATCGAGGAGGTTCCCCCCCCGACGGCTGTCGATGCGCAGGGACGACCGGTGCTGGTGACCATGTCTGTTGAAGGGGAATCGCTGGTGGTTGAGGTATCCCACCGGTCCCTTGAAGTTGCCTATCCCGTCCTGCTAGATCCCTCGATATCCGATCCTCTTCATTTCAACCTGGGGGAATGGACCATCGCCTCTAATGGCGGACCGTATGACCTCTTCAACGAAGGATCGGCTCTGCATGTTGCCTCCCGGGGCTGGCAGGTCTACGAACCAAATACCTGGGCTCATCTTGAGCACAGAGCTCCGGGGAGCACCGGCTACATCCTTGAAGGCAATTTCTCCAGCATCTCCTTTTTCACGGGGGACAATGGCACCAACGGCTGCGGAGCTCGCGAGCCGCACGGCTATATCGGCCTCTTTGACGACGGCACCGGGAAATACACCTACCAGGGACCCGGCGAATGGTGGGGCGGGAACAGCTTCACGCCTAACTACGTGTCGCCTTACGGAGACCCCAATGTCCACAGGGCCATGGTCGGCGTCGGCGTCGGCAGCTATCAGACGTGGATCAAATGCAACCACGAAATGTTCGTCGGAGGCGTCACGCTTCTGGAGAGCGATCCCGACAACCCGTGGATCAAATCGGTTTCTGGGGTGCCCAGCGGCTGGTTCGATCCGCAAAAAGCCGGTGAAGCGACGATCGTCGCCGCCGATAACGGCTTCGGCGTGCACGACATCTCGGTCTACGACGGCGAAGTGACCAATCACGCCGGGTTCGGCTGCTCCGGCATCTCGGGAAGCCGCTGCTCGGGCGAACGGAGCTGGACGGTGCCACCTCCATATCGGGCCGGGGAAAGGACGCTCGAAGTCTTCGCAGAAGACCCGCTCGGCCACACGGGAAAATGGACGACCACGAGCAAGGTGGACAACCAGGCGCCAGCCGTCGAACTTAACGGCCAGTTCGCCGAAGCGACCGAAGAAGTCGGGAAAAAAGGCGCTGAAAACGAAGCGGACGAAAACAAGCTCAGCTTTCCGGTCTACAACCTGCAGATCAAGGCCACCGACGGCCTGGACACGCCAGCGACCGAACGGCAGTCGGGCGTCAAGAACATAAAGGTCTATCTCGACGGCGTCCAGCAGACGTCATGGGCCGCACAGACCTGCGCTACCTACAGCTGCAAAAAGGAAGGCACCTACCAGCTCAAGCTGCTCGAACTCAAATTGGCGGCCGGCGAACACAAGCTGAAGGTGGTCGCCGAAGACCAGGTTGGTCACTTGGGAGAACGGGAAATCGAATTCGAATACATCCCCGCGACCGGGATCGACGACGACTACGTGATGCAACGCTTTCCTCTACCTGACGGGGAAGGCAACGAAGCCGAAGAAGAAAACCCAGTTCGCCCCGAACTTGCCGTGAACGTGTTGAACGGCAACCTCGTCTACCGCCAGCAGGACGTCGAAGTGACGGGTCCCGGGGCTGACCTCGAGGTCGAACGCATCTACAACTCCCAGCTGCCAAAAGAGCAGAACACGGAGTGGGGGGCGGGTTGGACCCTGGCCCAAACGCCAGAACTAGAAATCGAACCCCCGAAATCCGGGCCGCCAACCGATGCGACGATGGTCGAGGAAAGCGGCGCCGTCGAAGGCTCCGTGAACCTGCCGACTGCTACCGGCGAAGAAAAGTTTGACAAGGAGATACAGGCCGTCGTGACCAAAGAAGCACACGGTTACGAGGTCACTGACGCGAGCGGAGAAGCTGCGAGCAGTGTCGCCTTCAATGAAGCCGGAGAAGCGACCGAAATCCGCAGCTCGGGAGCAGCCTCTGTCGAACTGGCGAGCACCGGCGGCACTCTGACGGAACTGGCCGTCGATGACCCTGGTACGGCTGGGGGAGCGGCACAGCATTTCAAGGAAGAAGCGCCAAGCGAACCGTATATCTACTCCTACGCATTCGGTGGCACCGGCACCGGGGCCGGCAACCTCTCGGGCCCGATCGACACCGCCACCGACTCTGAAGGCAACGTCTGGGTCGCCGACGCCGGCCACAACCGCGTCCAGGAGTTCAACTCCAAAGGCGAATTCGTCCGCCAGTTCGGCGCCACCGGCACCGCCAACGGCGAGTTCACCGCCATGCGCGGCCTCGCCTTCGACACCAAAGGCAACCTCTGGGTCGCCGCGGCCAGCCGGGTCCAGGAGTTCAACTCCAAAGGCGAATACATCCGCCAGTTCGCGATCACCGGCGGCGCCCTCGCCGACGTCGCCGTCGATCCCGAAGGGCACATCTGGACGCTCGAGAGCACCATCGAAGGCGGCAAAGCCCGCCTGCAAGAGTTCACTGCCGAAGGCGCCTTCATGACCAAAATAGAAATCGCCTCCGGCACCGGCTCGGGCCAGCTGAAAAGCCCGCAGGCCCTGGCGATCGACGCCAGCGGCAACTTCTGGCTCGCCGACACCGAAAACAACCGCGTCGAGGAGTTCACCGCCAAAGGCGCCTACATCCGCGTCGCCGGCTCTGAAGGCACCGCCAGCGGCCAGTTCAAGAAACCCCGTGGGATCGCGATCGACGCCGCCGGCAACGTCTGGGTCTCAGACACCGCCAACAACCGCATCCAGCAGCTCTCCTCCACCGGGGCCTACCTGGCCCAGGTCGGCAAAGGCGGCGACAACAACGGCCAGTTCTCTGAACCCAAGGGCCTCACCGTCGACGGCGCCGGCAACATCTGGGTTGCCGACTCGGCGAACAACCGCGTTGAGGAGATCGCCGCCGGCGCCTACGTCCGCCAGTTCGGTGGCACCGGCACCGGGGCCGGCAACCTCTCGGGCCCGATCGACACCGCCACCGACTCTGAAGGCAACGTCTGGGTCGCCGACGCCGGCCACAACCGCGTCCAGGAGTTCAACTCCAAAGGCGAATTCGTCCGCCAGTTCGGCGCCACCGGCACCGCCAACGGCGAGTTCACCGCCATGCGCGGCCTCGCCTTCGACACCAAAGGCAACCTCTGGGTCGCCGCGGCCAGCCGGGTCCAGGAGTTCAACTCCAAAGGCGAATACATCCGCCAGTTCGCGATCACCGGCGGCGCCCTCGCCGACGTCGCCGTCGATCCCGAAGGGCACATCTGGACGCTCGAGAGCACCATCGAAGGCGGCAAAGCCCGCCTGCAAGAGTTCACTGCCGAAGGCGCCTTCATGACCAAAATAGAAATCGCCTCCGGCACCGGCTCGGGCCAGCTGAAAAGCCCGCAGGCCCTGGCGATCGACGCCAGCGGCAACTTCTGGCTCGCCGACACCGAAAACAACCGCGTCGAGGAGTTCACCGCCAAAGGCGCCTACATCCGCGTCGCCGGCTCTGAAGGCACCGCCAGCGGCCAGTTCAAGAAACCCCGTGGGATCGCGATCGACGCCGCCGGCAACGTCTGGGTCTCAGACACCGCCAACAACCGCATCCAGCAGCTCTCCTCCACCGGGGCCTACCTGGCCCAGGTCGGCAAAGGCGGCGACAACAACGGCCAGTTCTCTGAACCCAAGGGCCTCACCGTCGACGGCGCCGGCAACATCTGGGTTGCCGACTCGGCGAACAACCGGGCGCAGCGCTGGCAGCTTCCCGGGTGGAAATCTTCGGGCTACCTCGACGTGCAAGCCGTGGGGAGCGAAGGCCAGCTCAGCGCGCCAAACGGGGTCGGGACCGACAAAGAAGGCAACGTCTGGGTCGCCGATACGGCCCACAATCGCGTCCAGGAGTTCAACTCTAAAGGCGAATTCGTCCGCCAGTTCGGCACGCAAGGCTCAGCGAACGGCCAGTTCAACGAACCCTGGGCGGTAGCCGTTGACAATTCCGGCAACGTCTGGGTCGCCGACAAGGGCAACTTCCGGGTCCAGGAGTTCAACTCCAAAGGCGAATACATCCGCAAGTTCGGCACCGCCGGCATCGGCAACGGTCAGTTCGGTCGGCTTCGCGGCATCGCCGTCGATCCGGAAAACCACGTGTGGACGATCGAACTCGGTACCGAAGGCACCGGGAAACCCCGGGTCCAGGAGTTCACCTCAGAAGGCACCTACCTGCAGCAGTTCGGCTCGGAAGGCTCGGGAGTCGGGCAATTTATAGGTCCTTTGGGCATCGCTGCGGATGCCAACGGCAACGTATGGGTGGCTGATACGGGCAACAGACGTATTCAGGGTTTCAACCCCAAAGGCGAACGAATCGCCAAGTTCGGGCAAACGGGAAGCGAAGAAGGTCAACTCGCTAACCCGACCGGTGTGGCGATCGCTAATGACGGCCATGTCTGGGTTGTCGATTCCAAAAACAACAGAGTCTCGGAATTCACCTCGGAAGGGGTGTATCTGAGGCAGTTCGGCGCGCTTGGCAGTGGCACCGGTCAAGTCTCGGAACCGAAAGGAGTGGCGCTAGACCCGACGGGCAACGTCTGGGTCGCCGATACCGGCAACAACCGCATCGGGAAATGGACGAAGACGACGCTCCCGGCCGAGGCCCCGGCACCTGATCCGGACCCGAGCGTCGATGTCACTGCCTCCAGCGGCCTGGTGGCCAGCGTTAAAGGCGAGGCGGCAGGAACCACCAGTTACACCCATTCGGGCGAAAAGCTGACTGCGGTCTCAGGCCCGAAAGGCGCTACCGCCTACGCATACGACACTGAAGGCCGGCTGACGAAAGTCACCCTGCCAAAAGGAACCTGGGGTGAAATAACGTACGACTCGATGGGCCGGGTGTTCTCAGTTAAGACGTCGATCGAAGGAGCAGAACCGACCACGACCTATTTCGCATTCACCGAAACTCCCCGTCGCACCGTTGTCACTCCCGCAAAAGGCAGAGCAATCACCTATGACATTGCCGCCGACGGCTCCATATTCAAATGGTGGAACTCCCCGAAAGCGCCGACCATAGAACCCCTCGAAGGAAGTCTCTGGTTCCAGCGCGGTGAAGTGCATCCTGGGACTGTCTCACCGGGAGACCAGACGCTCACGGTGCTCGCGAAATCCGTAGAAGGAATCGCCTCGATTCAGATCGTCGCCAACGGCAACCATGTCGTGGCGGAAAAGATCTGTGAACAAAACTGGGAAGTCGCTGGACTCGAGTGCCAAGCGGTCGAAAAGACCTTCGTCACGGAGACGGAAAACTGGCCCCCGGGGATCTTGCAGCTCGAAGTAATCGTTACGGATCGCGAAGGTCTGGTCTCGACCCAGCGCTTCTGGGACAACATCCCATATACCCCGCCCCCGGCTCCAGGGGAACTTAGACCTCCTACGTTCGAAGAGACGAAGAGTTTCAGAGAATCCTTTGGCTTGGACCTCGACATTGCTGGAAATGAAAGAGCACTCAATGACCAAGTATTTCAACTGATTGCCACTTGGCATGATGCAAACACGCCGTCGGGTCAGGTGGCGCGAAGTTCGAAAGAAAGCTGGGGAGTGCCCCTCCGTTCCTCAGATATCGAAGAGATGGAATATCGCGAACGCTATATCGATCAGGCCAGTTCTGCGATCCCAGCGTGGGTAAACGCCAACGGAGTCGGATCGGCATACGCTGGCTACTTCGTCGACCACAGGGCGGGTGGGATTATATATGTGGGCTTCACTGCCGCCCAAGCCGAACGAGTTTCAGCCCTACAAGCCGGCGCCGGATTGATGGCGCCTAGTCGAATACGTCCCTTTCCAATACCACCCGGATACTCATTGAGCTACCTTCAATCGCTTGAGCTCGCCGTGGTCGAAGCAACCGGGGCCCCCGGGTCAATGGGGGGTGCTCGGATAAGTATTGAACATAACCGCGTCGAAGTTGGGGCTACGAACGTCTCCGAAGTGGAAGCATTTCTAAACAGCAAATTTGGCGCCGCGGCACCAATCACGGTGTTCTATCAGCCGGTTACGGACCGACCTGCCTATGCACGGATACGAGCAAGCGCGACGGGAGAAGTGAAGTCTGCTGAGATGATCGGCTCATTCGAACCTGAATATGAGGAATGCAGCGTTGGATGGGGAGCCTGGGATCGCGGTGGAACGAAACCTGATGGGACTCCCCTATACCGCCATTTCATTACGACTGCCGGCCATTGCTTCGCCCCTGGAACCGAGGTCAAACAGTGGGCGCGCGACCAAGCGGGAAATTACGTGTGGGAACGGACCTTGGGGTACGTGCGGCGATACGCGTCAAACATCCACCCTTCGGGTTTCGCGACGGATGCGGAGGCTATTCGGGTTGAAGACGCGACTATCGTTCCGCGGTTGATACGACGGGGAGATAGCGAATTCACCCGAATTAGTGGTAGTACCACCGTTAAGCCTGGCATGGTTGTGTGTCGTATGGGGTCTCTAAGCCCCGAAGTGCGGTGTCGAGGCATAGAATGGCCGCCCCAATGCGAACGATGGAATGAAGTGCATGAAAATGGGAATCCCATTATTTGTACCATCGAAACGGAAATCCCGATCCAGTTCGGAGACAGTGGCGGACCTTTCTGGGAGCGCGATACCAACAAGGCGGTTGGCACTCTTACGGGCGGTGGTCCAAACGTCCCGGGTGCAGCACATGGTGGTTCATGGTTCACTCCTGTAGAGGCGATTCCTGGCTATGCCGAAATTCCTGGCAGCCTAAGTGCTCTAGGGGTTGATGGTGAACCACTACACATAGTAGAATGGAAGCCATGAGACCTCGCCTGCGTGTCATGCTCTGCTCCTCTGTGGTGGCTGTTCTCGTCGGGGTGGTGGGCGTTGGGAGCCTCGCTCCGATCGCAGCCACCGCCTCCTTGAGTGGCGGAGTCGCTGTCGCGTCAGAGGGAGGCTGGCCGGCGCTGAGGATCAATGTAAATCACGTGTCTCCCGGCCAGGACGTTCGGGTGAGGGTGGAGAATCGTGGGTCTCAGGGCCTTTACTGGAGCTATCAATACGAACTCTCACACCTCGTGGGCAAAAGGTGGCTGAGGGTCGATACTCATCCCATGTACTCGCCAAGGTTCTTTTTAGAGCCGGGTGCTGCAGGGCCTTGGCAGAGGATTGGGATTGGCGCTGATGTCATCAACGGGGTTTACAAAGTTGTCAAGTCGGTCGAGCCCGTCCAGGGTCGTGAGAGGCGGCTAGAGGTAAAGTTCAGAGTGAGGGAGTCTGCTTAGCCATGGGGTTCAGCCTCGTTTGGCCCTTCAGTCCTGACGCGGAAATCCCCATCGACGGGCTGTGCATCGAATACGGGTTTCGCCGGGCGGATGAGGACGACGGCGAAGGTCAGGAAGTGGTCGTCTTCGGAGAACACGGCGCGATCTTGGAAAAGGTGAACTTTGGATGAACTCGCTGCCGCTTCCAAAGGGGAGAGCGGGTTTCGCTCTCCCGTCGCTCAGTTGTCTCTCAGAATGGCCGGGACTCGTCGGAATCGTCGGGACGTGCCGGAGTTAGGCGGTCGCATCGGAAAGCCAAGCAGAGAGGGCCTGCCCAAGCTCTCTTCATTACGAATGACGTGCTCTACCAACTGAGCTATGCCGGCGCGCTTGAGGCATTTTAGGCGGCTGGCGGATTCCGGTTCCGTCTGGGATGGATCGTGGTTCCGTCGCGGCCGCTGGGGATGATCCGGGGATGAGCAGGGAGCGGGAGGCGAAGCGGCGGGAGGGGAACGAGATCGAGTTCAGTCGCATCGTCGCCTTCAGCGACGGGGTCTTCGCGATCGCGATCACCCTGCTGGTGCTCTCGCTTGACATCCCCGACCACCTGCACGGGGAAAGCCTCGGCGCGGCGCTCTGGGATCAGCGCCAGGACCTGCTGGCCTATGCGATCAGCTTCGCGGTGATCGGCCGCTTCTGGGTGATCCACCACCGCTTCTTCGGCGACGTCACCGGCTTCGACGGGCGGCTGCTGGCGCTCAACATCCTCTACCTCGCCTGGATCGTCCTAATCCCCTTCAGCAGTGAGGTGCTGGGAGACCACGGCGGCGACACCGACGCGATCGTCCTCTATGCGGTCAACCTTGCAGCGGTCGCCCTACTCGGCTGGGTAATGGCCTTCGACGCCCACCGCGCCGGCCTGACGACGATGGGGAAGAGCGAAGAGCGCGAGTTCCGGCTGCGCGCCTGTTTCGTCGCCCTCGTCTTCCTCGCCTCGATCCCGATCGCTTTCCTCACCCCGGACCTGGCGCCGCTGGTCTGGCTGGTCCTCTTCCTCGACCCGACCCGGGGCCTGATGGGGCGATTTACTTCCGGGGCGGGACAGTGAAGGAGATCGAGCGGCCCGGCTTGGCGCAGTCGACCGACCAGCCACGGTCGACCACCCCTGCCTGGCAGCGGTAAGGGCCGACCGAGCAGCCCCAGCGCGACGCTCCGTCGGGGTGCCTGCAGCTCGGACTCTCTTCCCACTCCGCCCGGACTTCCACCTCCGCCGCACCTCCGCCAGCTCCCTGGGGAGCCGCAGTGGTGGAGTCGTCCGAGCCGCCGCACCCGAAGAGGAGCGCGGCGGCGAGGACAAATAGGACGAAGGGGGAGGCGAGGCGCATCGCCGACAACCTACCCAGCCGCCGGCTCCTCCTCCTCGACCTCCTGCTCGGCGGGCTCCAGGTGCTCCATTTCGCCGCAGACGGGGCAGCTCGGCTCGGGCACGACCGGCTCGCGTTTGACCTCCATCGTCCGCAGGTCGTAGATGTGGGCGACGCCGTGGGTCGACGGTTTCGCCAGCCCGGTCAGCAGGTGCATCACCTCGAGCGCGACCTGGCCGCCGATCAGGCCGCAGGCCGGGCCGAGGGTCGCCGCCGGGCTCGGTTTCGCCCGCCGCTGCTCGACCGCGATGTCGAACAGCGGGTAGTCGCGCCGGTAGGAGATCTCCTGGCAGATGTAGCAGCCGGTCTCATTGGGGACGTAGAGCGGCCCGACCCTGGCGACCGGCGGGAAGTGGCTCATCGTTATGTAAGGGATGCCGGCCTCGAAGCAGGCGGAGTTGCACCAGCGCTCGATGTCGTGGGCGGGCCAGTCGGCGGCGTCGATGACGACGTCGGAGCCGGCGATGAACTCGGCGATGTCCTCCTGGCTCTCGAGCCGCCGCGCCTCCGACGTGATCGTCGTCGTCGAGTTGAAGGCGCGCAGTCGCGCCGCCGCACACTCGACCTTCAGCAGGCCCAGGTCGGCCTCGGTGTAGAGGATCTGGCGGTTGAGGTTGCTGATCTCGACCCGGTCGCCGTCGATCAGCCACATCTCGCCGACCCCGGTGCAGGCGAGGGCCCAGGCCGACCAGCCGCCCAACCCTCCGACGCCGAGCACGGCGATCTTTGCCTCGCGCAGCCGCTCTTGGCACTGCGCTGCGGTCAGGTCGTCGGTGGCGATGTCGCTGAAGTAACGGAGCTGGCGGTCGAGCCGTTCCACCTCAGCGGGTGCCAGCTGCTCGTAGTCCGCGGCGTCCTCGATCACGTGCAGCTGCCCCATCTGCGCCAGCACTTCGTCAACCGTCTCGGCGCCGAACTCGTCGTACAGTTGCTCGAGGCTGTGCTCCCCGTCCAGAGCCTCGAGCAGCCGCCGTTCGTCGGCATCCGGTTTCTCGATCCTGATGTCGTTGTCCGCACTCGGCCGCAGCAGGTAGACGTCGCCGTCGGGCGTTTCGATCTGCTCGGTCGTTCGCTTGATCCTGGGCCTGCGCAAATTCCCTCCCTTGGGTGGATTGGAAGGAAAGACCGTTCTAAATGCCCCCAGAGTTCCGTTTAGACACTGGAGTCTGCTTCCGGTACGAGTGCCTATTTCACCAGAGCGGCGGCCCGTTCGAAGATCTCGTCAGTCATTGGGACCGTCAGGGTGCCGGTGAAGGTGTTCTGTTGGCTCGGGTGGTAACAGCCGAGGAGTTGCCAGGGACCCACCGCGGCTTCGGCGCCGTGCCCGAACTTCGGCCGTGGTCGCGGCACCTCCTCACCGATCGCCCGGGCGGCGCGGAGGAAGCCGTCCCAGCCGAAGGCGCCAAGGGCAACTATCACCCGGACCCGCTCCAGCAGCCGCAGCTCCCGCTCTAGATAAGGGAGGCAGGTGTCGCGCTCCTCCGGCGTCGGCTTGTTGGCCGGCGGTGCGCAGCGGACGGTGGCGGTGATGTAGGCGTCATGAAGCTCGAGGCCGTCGCCGCGCCGGCTCGACTCGGGCTGGTTGGCAAAGCCGGTGCGATGCAGAGAGGCGTAGAGCCAGTCGCCGGAGCGGTCGCCGGTGAACATGCGACCGGTGCGGTTGGCGCCATGGGCGGCGGGCGCGAGGCCGACGATCGCGACCTGCGCATCCGGGTCGCCGAAGCCGGAGACCGGGCGCGCCCAGTACTCCTCGCCGCGGTAGCGGCGGGGCGGGTTCGCCGCCTGCGCCTCGCGCCACTCGACCAGGCGCGGACAAAGCCGGCAACCGTGGACCTCCTCGGCGAGGGCGGCGAGCGCGCGGCGGTTGTCTTTGCTCATAGGCTTGCGGTCGTCGTCATGGCACCGAACCGAATCATGCGCGGTCGCGCCGTGCGCCGCGCTCTCCTGCTCGCAGCTGCCGCCGCGCTGATCGCCGCCACCTTGGGGGCCTGCGGGGGCGGCGGGGGGTCCTCCGGCAGCGGCGAAAAGGAGCGCGACGTCCGCGTCCTCAACGAGATCCTCGGCCGGCAGCTCGCGGCCGTCACCGCCTATGGCCAGGTGCTGCCGCATCTGCGCGGCGCCGACCTCGCCGCCGCGCAGCAGTTCCGCACCCAGGAACAGGAACATGTAGATGCGGTGACGAAAACCCTGCGTGGGATCGGCGGCGAAGCCGACCCCCCGGCCGAAACGATCGAAGCGAATAATTTGAACACGCGCGCCGACAGCCTCGAGTTCCTCTACGAGATGGAAAGCGCGACCCTCAACGCCGAGCTCAGCGCCGTCGGCAAGCTCAGCATCGACTGGCCGCGCCCGCTGCTCGCCTCGATGGCGACCAACCAGGGCCAGCACCTGGTCCTGCTGCGGCAGGCGCTTGGGGCGAAGCCTTCTGAAGCGATTCCGTCGGCCTTCGAGACCGGTGAACTACCCCTTCCCGAAAGGACGGACGAATCCAAATGACCGGACCCCTCTACGCGATCGGACGTTTCTGCTCGCGCCACCACTGGCCGGTCATCGGGGCCTGGGTCGTCCTCGCGGTCGCCCTGATCGCGATCAGCAGCGCCGCCGGCAGCAAGACGAGCGAAAACCTCACCCTGCCGGGCACCGGCTCGACGATCTCGACCGAACTGCTGGAAGAGAACCTGCCCGAACAGGCCTACGGCTCCAACCCGCTGGTCTTCGAAGCCCCTGCCGGGAAGAAGCTGAGCGAACCGACCTACGCGAAAGCGATCGAAGAAACGGCGGCACGGCTGCAGAAGCTGCCGGAGGTCAACTCGGCCGAAAGCCCGCTGCAGCAGGGCTCGAAAACGATCTCGAAAGACCAGCGCCACGCCTACATCCCGGTCGTCCTCGCCGACGGCCCGGGGGAAATCGACGAAGAACAGGCCGAAGAAATCCTCGAGACCGCGGTGCCGGCCGAAAAGGCCGGCCTCAATGCCTCGATCGGCGGCTACGTCGGCCAGCAGCTCTCGAAACCGGAGACCGAGTTCGCCGAGGTCGTCGGTTTGGTCGCGGCCGTGGTCATCCTCCTCTTCGCCTTCGGCACGGCGACGGCGATGATGCTGCCGATCGTCTCGGCGATCATCGGCCTTGGCTGCGCACTCTCGATCATCAAACTGCTCGAGCACACGCTGCAGGTGCCGGGGGTCGCCGCGACCCTGGCGACGATGATCGGCCTCGGCGTCGGCATCGACTACGCGCTCTTCATCGTCACCCGCCACAAAATCCAGCTGCGCGAAGGGATGGAGCTGCGGGAGTCGATCGCCCGTGCCACCGCGACCGCCGGCGGGGCCGTCGTCTTCGCCGGCTTCACGGTGATGATCGCCCTCTGCTCTCTCGCCTTCGCGGGAATCCCGCTGGTCTCGACCCTCGGCTTCACCGCGGCGATCGCTGTCGTCGTCGCCGTCTGTGCTGCGGCGACTCTGCTGCCGGCGATGCTGGGGGCGCTCGGGCCGCGGATCGACAGCCTCCGCGTCCACTTCGGCAAGACCCACCCCGATGACAAGAAACCGCACGGCTGGCTGCGCTGGGCCGACGCCGTCGCCGACCGGCCCTGGCGCTCGGCGATCGCCTCGCTGCTCGTCCTCGGGATCCTGGCGCTGCCGATCTTCCAGCTCGAACTCGGCCAGAACGACATCAGCGCCCTGCCCAAGGACTCGACCTCGCGCGAAGCCTTCGAAGGCCTGCGGGAGGGCTTCGGGCCCGGCGTCTACGGCCCGCTCCTGATCTCCTCCGAATTCGACTCGCCGCAAGAAGCCAAACAGGTGCTGCCGAAGCTGCAGAAAGCGACCGGCGAAGCGGGCGACGTCGCCGCCGTCACCGAACCGGACTGCGACAAGTCGGGCACGGTCTGCGTCTACACCCTGATCTCGAAATCGGAGCCGTGGAAGAACGAGACCGTCGACCTGGTAGAAAACCTCCGCAACGAAGTGATCCCGGGCGCGCTCGCCGGAACGAAGGCGCAGTCCTACGTCGGTGGCCAGACCGCCGGCTACATCGACCTGGCGACGAAGATCGCCGACAAGCTGCCGCTGATGATCGCGATCGTCGTCGCGCTCAGCTTCATCGTCTTGCTGATCGCCTTCCGCTCGCTGCTGGTGCCGATCAAGGCGGCGGCGATGAACCTGATCTCGGTCGCCGCCGCCTACGGCGTCGTCACCGCGGTCTTCCAGCTCGGCTGGGGGGTGAACCTGATCGGCCTTGACCACGCAATCCCGATCGTCAGCTTCGTGCCGCTGCTGATGTTCGCCATCCTCTTCGGGCTCTCGATGGACTACGAGGTCTTCCTGCTGACCCAGATGAAGGAACACTTCAAAGAGAGCGGTAACGCCCGCGACGCGGTCGTCCAGGGGGTGGCCAACACCGGCCGCGTGATCACCTCGGCGGCGGCGATCATGGTCTGCGTCTTCACCAGCTTCGTCCTCGTCTCCGACCCGGTGGTGAAGGAGTTCGGGATCGGCCTGGCGGTCGCGATCGCGATCGACTCGACCCTCGTCCGCTGCCTACTGGTGCCGGCGGTGATGGTGTTGCTCGGCGAGAAAGCCTGGTGGCTGCCGCGCTGGATGGAGAAGGTGGTGCCGAAGTTCAGCATCGAGGGCGAGGAGTACTTCGCCAAGCGCGACGCCGAAGCGGCCGCCCCTGCCGCCGCGCCCACCGCAGTTAAATGAGCGGGAGATGTTCCCGCTCAACCTGCCGAATGCGCTAACGCTTCTTCGCATCCTCGCGGTGCCGGTTGTGGTCGTCGCCCTGCTCGGAGAGACGCCCAACGGCGACGCCCTCGCCGCCGGTGTCTTCGCCCTCGCCGCTCTTACCGACGGCTTGGATGGTTATTTCGCTCGCTCCCGCGACTCCGTCACCACCTTCGGCAAGCTGATGGACCCACTCGCCGACAAGCTGTTGATTACCGGCGCCCTCCTCTCCCTCGTCTCCCTTCACCGCCTGGCGCCTTGGATCGCGATGGTGATCATTGCCCGCGAGGTCGCCGTCACCATCCTCCGTACGATCGCCGCCGAGCGCGGCATCGTCATCGCCGCCTCCTGGCTCGGCAAGCTGAAGACCGTCCTCCAGATCGCCGCCGTGATCGCCCTAATCGCCGCCGACCCCTCACCCGTCTGGGTTGACATCCTCGTCTACGTCGCCCTGGCCGTCACCGTGGTCAGTGGAGCCGACTACTTCTTCGGCCTCCGCCGCCGAATCGAGGAACTGGAGCGCGAACGGGCAGCGGCGAAGGCGAAGACGATCTAGGAGCCCGAGGCCTCGAGCCACTCGCGCATCGTCAGGTGATGCGTGCCGTGCTCGCCTTGGAGGACCTCGGCGCGGAGGTCGGCGAGGGTGCCGTAGCGCTCGGCGACGACGTTGTGGCGGTGGATCGTCTCGAGGTTCTCCTGGCGCGCCATCACGAAGGTCTCCTCCGGCAGGTCGGTGTAGTCCTCGACCACCTGGCGCAGCATCTCGCGGACGCAGTCCTCGACGAAGCGGGGCTGTTCGTGCGCCTTGACAACCACGGAGCGCTCATCGGTGCGCTTCATCAGCTCGTAGATCTCCGAGCTCATCGAGCTCTCGACGATCCGCAGCAGCTCCGGCGCCTCGATCCAGGCCGGGCCGCCCTCGGGGCAGCCGATCCAAAGGGTGCCGATGCCGCGTTGGTTGTGGGTGGCGACTGGGACCAGCTCGAGGATCCGCTCGATCTCCTCGTCGCCGAACCCGTCGGCGGAGAGGCGATCGCGGGCAAGCACGGCGATGGCTTCCTGGGCGCAGGGGCAGGCGGTCATCCCCTGGGCCTCGACGCCGGTCAGGGTCCGGGTGCCGCGCGCGGAGGCGACGGCGGTGCCGTAGAGGACGTAGATCTCCTGGGTGCTCTTGCCGGTTTCCGGCGTCTGCACGGTCTCCGGGTAGCGGGCGGTGATCGAGACCTCGGCCCGCTCGCCACCCTGGCGCTCGCGCACCCGCTGGGCGATGTGGGCTGCGAGGACCTCGGCTTTGAACGCCTCACCGAGCACCACCTCGTCGATCGCCTCGCCGACGATCTCCTCGAAGCGGGACATGTGGACGCCGGCCTGCTGCGGGTTGAGGTCGACGAAACACTCGAACTCGGCGTAGAAGAGGTTCTCGACCCCATCGGTCTTGACTCGGATCACCTTCTCGACGCCGGTGACGCCGACGCGGGAGAGGCCGACCTGGGTGGCCGGCAGGGCGGCTTGGACGTCGGGGGTGGTTGGGGTGGCGATCTGCTGACTTGCCATCGGCTTATGAATGGTAAGCGACGCGACTGTTCCGAGTCTTACCTCGTTGGCCCAGAGTTACGAAAGTTTTTTCCTTATCTCCCTATAATCCGGCGCGGTCGGAGCGTCCGGGCCGGCTGACCCTCGAAGGGAGAAGGGGAACGCAGCGAGGGAACGTGGCTATCGAACCGTTGGACAGCACGGCTGAGGTCGTAGAGCGCGACGAGGAAGCGAACCCGATCGGGGAGATCGAGGAGCTTCAGGGACTGATCGCCAAAGGCCGCGAACGCGGCTACCTGACCTTTGAGGAGATCTCCTCGACACTCGAGGAGGTCGAGATCACCAAGGAGCAGGTGACGCAGCTCCACGCGCACCTGGTCGAGCACGGGATCGACGTCGTCGCCGAGGATGGCGTCAGCGCTTACAAAGCCCAGCGCAGCGGCGACAGCGGCGCGGCGAAGAAAGAAGAGCTCGATTTGACCGTCGAGCCGAGCCTCGACTCGCTGCGGCTCTACCTGCGGGCGATCGGCCAGGTCGACCTGCTGACGGCGCAGCAGGAGGTTGAATTGGCGAAACGGATCGAGCGCGGCGACATGCTGGCGAAGCGGCAGATGGTCGAGGCCAACCTGCGCCTCGTCGTCTCGATCGCCAAAGGCTATTTGGGCCGTGGCCTCTCCTTCCTCGACCTGATCCAGGAGGGTTCGCTGGGGCTGATCCGGGCGGTGGAGAAGTTCGACTACCGTCGCGGCTACAAGTTCTCCACCTACGCGACCTGGTGGATCCGCCAGGCGGTGACCCGGGCGATCGCTGACAAGGCGCGAACGATCCGCATCCCCGTCCACATGGTCGAGAAGCTGAACCGGGTTGCCCACGTCGAACGCCAGCTGGTCCAGAAACTGGGGCGGGAGCCGGAGCCGGCGGAGATCGCCGAGGAGCTGCGCTGGCCGGTCGGCGACGTGCGGGACATCCTCCGGGTGGCCCAGTTGCCGGTCTCGCTGGAGAAACCGGTCGGCGACGAGGATGAATCCGAGCTCGGCGACTTCGTCGCTGACGACGCGGTGCTGGAGCCGTTCGAGGAAGCCAGCGAGCACCTGCAGAAGGAGGGCGTGCGCCGGGCGCTGGAAGCGCTGCCGGATCGTGAGCGCCAGGTGATCGAACTTCGCTACGGCCTCTCCGGCACCGAGCCGCTGACGCTGGAGGAAGTCGGCAAAGCCTTCGGCGTCACCCGCGAGCGGATCCGCCAGATCGAGAACAACACGCTGAAGAAGCTGAAGCGACTGCCCGAGGCCCAAATGCTTCGGGAAGCCTCTTAGCGCGGCTCGAGGACGAAGACGCTCGGCTGACGGTCGAGTTTCGACTCGTAGTAGTCCCAGCCGGAGTACTGCTGCATGTGACGGCGCCAGAGGTCGTCGCGCTCCTCGCCTTCGGCTAGGCGGCTTCGCACCTGGGTGCGCTTGCCGCCGATCTCGACCTCGGCCTCCGGGTTGGCGCGTAGGTTGAGCGACCAGGCGGGGGTTTTGGCGTTGCCGGCGTTGGTGTTGATGACGACGAAGCGCTCGCCGTCGGCGAGGTAGAGGACCGGCGCCGTCCGCGGCTGCCCGGATTTGCGGCCGGTCGTGGTGAGCAGCAGCACCGGGCCGTTGCCGATCTTGCCGCCGATGCGGCCGCGGCTGACCCGGTAGAGCGGGACGTTCAGCTTGCCGACCAGCCGCAGCCCCCTGGTTCCCAACGAGTGGGACATCCGCGAGTAGAAGCGGTCGCTCGGCACGGCGTGAGTATCCCACCGCCGGGAGGTACAGTGGGCAGATGTCTGAGCCGCACCCGTTCCGCCGTGCCGCCGAGGCCAAGGACATGGACCTGCTGACGGAGACGCTGCGCGAGGACGTCGTCCTCCACAGCCCGATCCTCTTTCGCGGCTTCGAAGGCCGCGACACCGTCGCCACCGTCCTCACCCACGTCGCCGCCACCCTCGAGGGCCTCACCTACGTCGACGAGCTGAGTGACGACAAGAGCGTCTGCCTCCGCTTCAAAGCAACCGTCGCCGGCACCAACCGAGAGCTGGAGGGCATCGACTTCCTCGAGTTGGACGAGGACGGCCGCGTCGCCGAGCTAACCGTCTTCATGCGCCCCTTCTCAGCGCTGACCGCCTTCAACGAGCAGATGAAAGCGCGGCTGGGAGTGTCGGAGGGCTAGACGGGCGCCCGCCCTGCGCCGGCTTCGTCTTCTTCGGGGCCGATCCGCTCGAGCAAGATCCGCCCCGGTCCCTCGGCGCGAACCCGGAGCCGGTCGCCCGCATTTAGGCCGGCGTCTTCGCAGGGAGCCTTCGGGATCGTCATCTGACGTTTCGGTCGCAGCAGTACCTGTCGGCTACCAGTCGATGGGGGAGGCAGGATTCGAACCTGCGTAGGCGTAGCCGCTCGATTTACAGTCGAGTCCATTTGACCGCTCTGGCACTCCCCCGGTAATGGTGAAGCACCAGCGATTCTATTGGCCGAAGCATCTCCATAGATGAGTCCTTCGAACGGCGTCCCCCGAGCAACCTCAAACTCGGAGTACTTTGCTCCTCCCAGTGCAAGTGCGCGAGCCGCCTCGACGAGGTGCGCTGGGATGAACCAGCGGCGCCCGTCGCCAACCAGGACGAACAGATAATCAACCCTTGCGGGATCGAACTTCTTCGTCAGTCCGGTCCAGCTGCGATTGCCTCCGCTCGTAGCTATGGCTATCTGCCACCTTTCCTTGCCTGATTTCGTCGCTAAGCGGAAGGTCGAAGTCTTGACTTGAACGCGAATCAGCATGTCGTCCCATTCCGCCATTAGATCCACGTGAGGACTGTGATTTGACGGAGTCCAAACGGTTGCGCCGCGGCTCGCCAGCCACTCCATGGCTGAGAGCTCGCCTATATCTCCCTGCATGCGACGATTGACGGTGCGCTCGCGACGATGGGGACCGGTGGTGGAGGCGGACTTCATACGTGCATCATCGCAGATAGTGCAGACGAAGAAATGCCGGACAATAAGTCTCTACAAAGATGTTGAGAAGATGTGCGGGTGCTTGCGAATCGCGTGATCGCCGTTGCCGGAGTGGGCGGTGGGCTGGGGCCTGTGGTTGCCGAACGGCTGGTGGCTGAGGGCGCTGTTGTCGCTGGGGCTGAGCGCAGCAAACAGTCGCTCGACGCGCTCGCTGCCGACCTCGGTCTGCCGCCGAAGCGCTGGGACGGTCACGCGGTAGATCTACTCGACGAGGACGCCGCTCGCGACTGGTGCGCCGCTCTGGTCGAGCGCTTCGGGCGCGTCGACGGGCTCGTCCACCTCGTCGGCGGCTGGCGCGGAGGCGAGCCGCTGCACGAGGCACCGCTCAGCGACTGGGCGCTCCTGCACGACCTGCTCATCCGCACCGTCCAGCACACCACCCGCGCCTTCCACGACCAGCTCGCCGCCAGCGAGCATGGCCGCTTCGTCCTCGTCTCCGCCAAGCAGGCGCAGAACCCGAGCAATACCAACGCCGCATACGCGGCAGCCAAGGCTGCCGCTGAGGCTTGGACCCTCGCCCTCGCCGACGGCTTCGAGCCCGGCGGCGCCACCGCCAACATCGTCGTCGTCGACGCGATCCTCACCCCACGCATGCGTGAAGAGAACCCGGGCAAGGATTTTCCGACCTTCACCCCGGCCGAGGACCTTGCCGCCGCGATCGCATTTATCTGTTCGGATGCCGCCGCGAAGATGAACGGGCAGCGCTTCGCGCTTACCATGCGTTGATGGCCACCCAGAAGGGCCAAGGGGAAGCGCCCGACGGCAAGATGACGATCGGGGAGTTGGCGCGGCGGACGGGGATGACGATCCGCAACATCCGTGCCCACCAGACGCGCGGCCTGCTGCCGCCGCCGGAGGTCCATGGCCGCACCGGCTACTACAACGAGGACCACGTCGCTCGAATCGAGCTGACCCGCGAAATGCAGGCCGAGGGCCTCAACCTCGAGGCGATCCGCCGCGTGCTCGAGACCAGCGAGGGCTCCTCGCGGGAGATGGTCGACTTCGCCCGTGCCGTGCGGGCGCCGTTCGAGGACGAGACCCCGGAAATCTTCGACGAGAAGGAACTCGCCGCCGCTTGGGGGATCGAGACCTTCGACCCGAAGCTCCTCCGGCAGGCGGAAAAACTCGGCGTCCTGCGTGAGCTCCCCGACGGCAAAGTCGAGGTAATCAGCCCGCGCCTACAGCGCGCCGGCGCCGCCCTGATTGAGCTCGGCGTCTCGCCGCAGGCGGCGATCGGCACCGCCGCCGACCTGCGTCGTCACTCCGAAGGCGTCGCCAAAGTCTTCGTCGAGCTCTTCGTCAAGGAGATCTGGGAGCCGTTCGACAAAGCCGGCCGCCCCGAGGAGGACTGGCCGAAAGTCCGCGAGGCGCTCGACCGCATGCGCCCGCTCGCCTCCGACGCGTTGCTGGCGATGTTCCAGATGACGATGGGTGAGTCGACCGAGAAAGCCGGCGAACGCACCCTCCGCGACGCCGCCAAACCGAGCCGCGGCTCTTCACGCGGCCGCCGCAGCAGGCGCAGCTCCCGCTAGGGAACGATCGACTTCATCGCCGCTTCCAGTTCGGGAACGCCGTAGGCGCCCTCGATGCGGTCGCGGATCACGCCGTTGCGGTCGATTAGGAAGGTCCAGGGCTCGGTTTCCAGGTTGAAGGCTTCCAACTGCGGCCGGATCCCCTTGGCGATTTCGTTGTCGTTGTAGACCTCCATGTGGATGAAGTCCGCCTTGCCCTTGTACTCGTCCGCCACCTGCTGGGCGACGTCGACAACCGGGCCGCAGACCCGGCTCTGGCAGAGCGCCGGCGTCGCGAAGACGAGCACGATCGGTTCCTTGCCGTAGACGTCGGCGTAGTCGACCTCGTGCATCTGGTCGTGGGGGATGCGGGTGTCGATCTTCGAGAGGTCGCCACCGACGTCGGCAGCGGTCGGCGTGTGGATCAGCGGCGCCTTCTCCCCGACTTTCGGGATCTGATTGTGGCCGACGACGGGGGCCGCCGAGACCCGAGCCGTTTCCAGTCCCTGCTTTCCCTTCAAGATCGCAATCGCCATCCACGGCCCGTTGCTGTCGAAGTCGACCTTCGGGACGACGTAGACATTCTTGGCCTGGTCGGGATCTTCGCCGGCGGCCCGGTAGGCCGGTTTCACCTCCAGCGAGGTTTCCTGGGCCGGCAGCGGCCCGATCACCGGCCCCTTGTCTTCTTGCTTGGCGAAGTAGAGCGCGACGTCGGCGTTTTCCACCTGTTCGTTTCCGAGCGTGAAGACACCGAAGGGGTAGCGGTTGTCGCCGACGTCGAAGGCCTGGGCGGCCGGCGCAATCACGACTTTTGCCGGCTTCGCCCCTGAGGTCCGCAGGAGGTCCGCGATCGTTTTTGCCTTGGCTGCGGGGAACTCGGCGGCCGAGGGCGCCGGCCGCGAGCTTTCTCCGCTGGAGCTGCCGCAGCCGGCGACGAGGAGTGGGAGCAGGCAGAGGAGGACCAGCAGCGGATGGGGGCGGCGCATTCGCGAAACGCTATCGGGAGTCTGCCCTCGGCCGTCATCGCCACCGGTACATCGCGTCATTTCAGTTGTTGAAGAAGGTGGACCTTCCTTTGGAGAGGGATGATGTTCATCAGTAGTACGCAGATGGACATAGAACGCGAATCTATGCTTAAGTGCGCCCAGCGCGGATGGGACCGCGCCCGACATATGAACCGGCCGCTTTGGGCAGGGGCCTGAAAGGACTTAGGGAGCAGATGCCAGTTACGAAGCTCGTGTTGTCTTTGGTCGCGACTGCAGTGATGTTCGCGGCCGTCCCCGCCTTCGCCGCGGAAACCAGCCCCGACGAATACAAGGCCCAGGTCGAACCGATCTGCAAGGCCAATCTCAAGGCCAACGAAAAGATCCTCGATGGCGTGCGGGAAAACGTCAAGACCGGCAAGCTGAGCAAAGCCTCACGGCAGCTCCTCGGCGCCGCCAACGCGCTGAAGAAGACCCGCGCCGAACTGCTCAAGATTCCGCAGCCGGCCGAAGACGCGGCCCGCCTGACCAAATGGTTGAAGGGCGTCAAGAGCGAGATCGAACTGCTCGAAGCCGCCGGCCGCAAGCTCGCCCACGGCGAAAAAACCGGCGCCAGCAAGATGGTCATCCGGCTCCGCAGCAACGCCCTGAAGACCAACAACCTGGTCCTCAACTACGAATTCCGTTACTGCAAGTTCGAACCGCAGAAGTTCATCTAGGGGATGCGCCGCGGCTGATGGCAGTCCTCAGCGGCGCGCAGACACCCCAGGAGAGCACCCGTGCTTTCGCGGCATCGATAAGCCGCGGCGATCTCGACGCCGCGGCTTATTGCTTTGCCAAAGACGCTTGCCTGGTCACCCCGGACGCGACCGCGGTCCGCGGTCGCGACGAGATCCGTCCGATCCTCCACCAGCTGATCGTCGTCGAGTCCCAGATCGAGGTCCAGGAGAGCTCGGTCCTCGCCGCCGGCGAAGTCGCCCTCGGCACCGAGCGCTGGACCGTCACATCGCCTGGCTCTGAAGGCGGTCCCTTCGCCCGCACCTTGACGCCGTTGATCGTGATGCGGCAACTGGAGGGCATCTGGAAACTAGCCGTCGCCCTGCCCTGGTGGCGGGGATAGCAGTTCGCCCAGCACCCTCTAGAATCATCCTGAGCGCACGGCTTCCCAGGGGGCCAACCCGCCCGGATAGCTCAGTTGGTAGAGCACTTCCATGGTAAGGAAGGGGTCACGAGTTCGAGTCTCGTTCCGGGCTTCTTTGGCTGGGCAGCCAGGAGAGCCGTTTCGTCTGTAGGCTGGCGCCCGTGGACTTCGCCCTCTCCGACGAGCAGAAGGATTTCGTCGACGCGATTCGGGACTTTTGCGACCGGGAGTGCGGGACGGCGGATCAGCGGGAGCGGTTGACCGACGGGTACCGCGAGCACCACAACTTCGAGATCTACAACCAGATGGCCGAGCTGGGCTGGCTGGGGGTAACGATTCCGGAGCAGTACGGGGGGTCGGGCGGCTCGATGCTCGACGCCTGCCTATTCATGGAGGAGACCTCGCGGGGGTTGGCGCCGATCGGCGGCTACGCGACGACGCTGATCGTCGCCGGCGCCACCCAGCGGTTCGGCACCGAGGCGCAGAAGGAAGAGATCCTCGGCGGCATCGCCTCCGGCTCGGTCGAGGCGATCGCGATGACCGAGCCCGAGGCCGGCTCCGATGTCGGCGCCCTCTCCTGCAAGGCCGAGCGCGCGGATGGGGGCTTCCTCCTCAACGGCCAGAAGGTCTTCTGCTCCAACGCCCACATTTCCGACCACGTGCTGGTCGTCTGCCGCACCACCCGCAGCTCCGACAAGCACGCCGGGATGACGATGGTCTGGGTGCCGAAAGACGCCGACGGGATGGAGGTGATTCCGATCGAGACGATGGGCGGCCGCGAGACCAACCACCTCTACTTCACCGACTGCATGGCCCGCGAGGAGGACGTCCTCGGCGAGGTCGATCAGGCTTGGACGCAGCTGATGGCGGGGCTAAACGTCGAGCGGCTGATCCTCGCGGCGACGATGCTCGGGATCGCCCAGCGGGCGATGGACGACCTCCTCCTCTACGTCAAGGAGCGGCGCCAGTTCGACCGCCCGATCGGCTCCTTCCAGGCGCTCCAGCACCGGATCGCCGACCTCGCCACTGACCTTCAGGCGGCCCGCCTGATGACCCACTGGGTTGCCAGCCTGGTCGACGAGGCCCCCGACCGGATGCTGCCGAAAGAGGCCTCAATGGTGAAGCTCTTCGTCACCGAGGTGACCAAGCGGGTGACCCTCGAGGGCATGCAGATGATGGGCGGCTACGGCTACTCCTCCGAGTACGACATGGAGCGCCTCGTCCGCACCTCTTTGGTCTCGACGATCTACGGCGGCACCTCCGAGATCCAGCGCACGATCATCGCCAAAACGCTCGGCCTTTAAGCGCATCCGATTTTCGGCACAGCCGAGTGTGTCGTAAGTCGGCTACGCCGTCGCTACGTACTCGACCAAGGCTGGCTTGCCGATGTGGAATCCCTGCGCGTAATCGATCCCGAACGCGCGGACCATCGCCAGGGTCTCGGCGTCCTCGATCCCCTCGGCGACGGTCTCCTGTCCGAAGGCTTTGGCGAACTGGACCAAGGCGTTGACGAGGCGCTGGTCGGTGGGGGAGCGGGGGAGATCGCGGATGAACTCGATGTCGATCTTCAGGTGCTGGACCGGCAGTTCCTTCAGGTAGCTGAACGAGCTGAAGCCAGTGCCGAAGTCGTCGAGACCGAGGCCGCAACCCATCCCGGTCACCGCCAGCGCGAAGGCGCGGGCGTGGTCCATGTTGGAGATCGCCGCGGTCTCGGTGATCTCGAAGTCGAGCCAGGCCGGGTTGAGCCCGTCGGCGATCGCCGCCCGCACGTCCTCGATTAGTCGCGGGTCGGACATCGAGGCGCCGCTGACGTTGACCGCGATCGGCTGCGAGCGCCCCGCCAGCTCGATCGCTTTCGCCAGCACCATGCGGTCGATCTCGGTGATCAGCCCGAGCCGCTCGGCGGTTGGCAGGAAGGAGGAGGGTGGGATGACGTCGTCGTTCTCGTCGAGCATCCGCACCAGCAGCTCTTCCCGCGCCACGCACTCCTTGCGCAAGTCGAAGATCGGCTGGGCGAAAACGACGATCCGCTGCTGGTCGAGCGCTTCCCGGATGCGATCGGCCCAGGTCAGTTTCAGGTTCGGCCCGCCGCCGGCTTCGACCGCCCGGCCGCCGCCGGCTTCCTTCGCTTCGCAGAGGGCGATGTCGGCGGCGATCATCAGCCCTTCGGCGGTGACTTCCTCGCCAGTGCCGCCGAAGGCCGCGATCCCGACGCTGGCCCCGACCGCCGGCTTGCCCCGCTCCCGCACCAGCGCGATCAGCCGCTCGGCGGTCGTCATCGCCTGCGCCGGCGTCGCCCGTGGCAGCAGCAGGCCGAATTCGTCGGCGCAGATTCGAGCCGGCAGGTCCTCGGCCCGCGATTCCTCGCGCAGCGCCGCCGCCACCGCCTCGAGCAGCCGGTCGCCGGCCTCGTGGCCGAGCGAGTCGTTAACGATGTGGAAGGAGTCAATGTCGAGCAGCAGCAACGCGCCGGTCTGCTCGGCGTGCAGCGGATCGAGGATCCGCTCTTCCACTGCTTCTACGAAGCTGTCTCGGTCGTAGAGACCGCTGCCGCTATCGATCGCCGCCCGCATCTGGCCTCCGAAGTGCCCGCAAACTTTGGCTGGAAAACGACTTTACAAAAAATTAGGTAATACGTGGAGAAGCTGATCGCGTGGGTGTCGGCTGCCAGTCACCGGGCGCTCTCGGGCGCTATCCTTGCCCTCTGCCTCGCGCTTCGGCCCGGGGTTTGTTTTTTGTAACGACTACCTCAGGCACGGAACGAGGAGAAGATGGCTCGCGGAGATGTCCGCATTGCGGTGACGATGGCTTGCGAAGAGTGCAAGCGTCGCAACTACCAAACCAACAAGTCGCGGCGGAACTCGCCCGACCGCATCGAGATGCGGAAGTTCTGCCGCTGGTGCGGCCGTCACACCCCGCATAAAGAGACCAGGTAGTTCGCGATGGCGAAAACCCGTGCACAGCGCAAGGCCGAGCGCCGGGCTCGGGAAGCCGAACAGCAGAAACGCGCCCCCGGCCACGAGAGCCCGGTAGAGGCCCAGCGCGAGACCCAGATCGGCCTTTCTGGAGACGTCGCCGAGGTCGAGGCGGTGGAGATGGGGATCGCCGCCGGCGCCCCCGAGTCCCAGCTCGAGACGCCTGACGCTCCCAAGCCCCGGACTTCCCGCCGCGCCGAGGCAAAGGCCGCCAAGGAGGCGGAAAAGCGCAAGCGCGACGAGCAGAAGCGGCGCGAGCGCCAGCAGCTGGACAAGAAACAGAAGCAGGCGAAGGCCGAACGTCAGCGCAGCGGCTTCATCGGTTTCCTAATCTCCTGCTGGCAGGAGCTGAAGAAGGTCCAGTGGCCCGACCGCGAGACCCTGGTCCAGGCCACCGCCGTCACCGTCCTTTTCGTAGTCGTCGCGGCCGCCTACCTGGGCGCCCTCGACGCGGCCTTCAACTGGCTGATCAAGCAGATCCTCTAGCGGGATCCCGAACAAAGGCTTCCTAACGCGATGTATCGCTGGTACGTGATCAACACTTACTCCGGGCACGAGAACAAGGTCAAGCACAACCTCGAGCACCGGGTTCAGACGATGAGCCAGAACCGCAACGTGCGGCAGGTCGTCGTCCCCACCGAGCAGGTCTCCGAGATGAAGGACGGGCAAAAAGTCCAGACCGAGAAACGGACGATGCCCGGCTACGTCCTCGTCAACATGGAGATGACCGACGACGCCTGGGGCCTGGTCAAAAACACCCCCGGTGTCACCGGCTTCGTCGGTTCCCGCAACAAACCGGTGCCGCTCTCGAAACCCGAGGTCGACCGCCTGCTCCACCGCGAGACCGCCGAGCGCCCGCGCACCCAGGCCCAGTTCGCGATCGGCGAATCGGTCAAAGTCATCTCCGGCCCGCTCTCCGACTTCTCCGGCGAGATCGCCGAGATCAACGAGGACGCCGCCAAACTCAAGGTGCTGGTCTCGATCTTCGGGCGTGAGACGCCCGTGGAGGTCGGCTACGACCAGGTCAAGAAGATCTAGGTCGCAAAGACCGCTACCCTCCCGAACCCCTTATGGCAAGAAAAGTCCTCACGGTCATCAAGCTGCAGATCCAGGCGGGCAACGCCAACCCGGCACCGCCGGTCGGTCCGGCGCTGGGTCAGCACGGCGTCAACATCATGGACTTCTGCAAAGCCTTCAACGCCCAGACCCAGGGCGAAGGCGGGACGATCATCCCGGTGGAAATCACGGTCTACGAGGACCGCTCCTTCACCTTCGTCACCAAGACGCCGCCGGCTGCCGTCCTGATCAAGGAAGCGATCAAAATCCCGAAGGGCTCGGGCGAGCCGCATGTGAACAAGGTCGGCACGATCTCCGACAAGCAGATCGAAGAGATCGCCGAACGGAAGATGCCCGACCTCAACGCCAACGACATCGACGCGGCGAAGAAAATCATCGCCGGGACCGCCCGCTCGATGGGCGTCGACGTCGGCTAGGAGAACTTCATGGCCCACGGCAAACGATTCCGTGCCCAGTACGAGAAGGTCGATCGCGACCGCGCTTACCCGCCGGCCGAGGCGATCGCGCTGATCAAAGAGACTGCCAGCACCAAATTTGACGAGACCGTCGAGCTGCACGTCCTGCTCGGCGTCAACGTCCGCCACGCCGACGAGCAGCTGCGCGGCACCCTGGCGCTCCCGCACGGCCTCGGCAAAGATGTCACCGTCGCGGTCTTCGCGCAGGGCCAGCAGGCTCGCGACGCCGAGGCGGCCGGAGCCGACTTCGTGGGCGGCCAGGACCTGGTCGAGAAAGTCCAGGAGGGCTGGACCGGCTTCGACGTCGCGATCTCGACCCCGGAGATGATGCGGAGCGTCGGCCAGCTCGGCCGCGTCCTTGGCCCCCAGGGTCTGATGCCGAACCCGAAGGTTGGCACCGTCACCGACGACGTCGAGAAAGCCGTCGGCGACTCGAAGTCCGGCAAAGTCGAATACCGCACCGATCGCCAGGCGATCGTCCACATGGCGATTGGCAAGGCCAGCTTCGACGCCGACAAACTGCTCGAGAACTACAGCGCCGTGATCGAGGAGATCATCCGCGCCAAACCTTCCGCTTCGAAGGGCAAATACATCGTCTCCGCCACTCTGGCGACGACGATGGGCCCCGGCATCCGCGTCGACGCCGGCGCCAAAACCGACCGTGACGGGGCCGCGGTGACCGCCTCGGCCGACGAGACCGCAGCGGAGCCAGTAACCGCCTAAACTGCGTTGCCGCTAACCGGAGACCACCGGCGGAGCGCAAGCTCGGAAGCCCGGTGCAGGTGAGACCATGAACCGCGAGGAAAAGTCAGCAGCCATACAAGAGATCGCCGCCCAGATCGAGGAGTCTGAGGCGATCTTCGCTGTCGATTACCGCGGTATCAGCGTCCCCCAGGCAGCCGAGCTGCGCTCGAAACTGCGCGAAGCCGACGCCAGCTTCCGGATCGTCAAAAACCGACTGACGAAAATCGCCGCCGATCAGGTTGGCGAGGAGCGGCTGCCGGAGCTGCTGCAGGGCCCGACCGCGCTCACCTTCGTCCGCGGCGACACCGCCCAGGCCGCGAAAGCGATCACGACTTTCAACAAAGAGCACGACGTCCTCACCTATAAGGGCGGCTTCATGGATACGACCTCGCTCGACGAGGGCGCGTTCAAATCGATCGCCAAACTGCCCGGCCGCGAAGTGCTCAACGGCCAGCTCGCCGGCGTTGTCGCCAGCCCGCTCACCGGTCTGGTTCGCGGCCTCGGCAGCATGATCCAGGGCCTGGCGCTGCAGCTTGGCCAGATCGCCGAGAAGGGCCTGGTCAGCGGCGAGGCACCGGCGGCCGAAGAGCCGAAGGCGGAGGAGGCTCCCCCCGCCGAGGAGGCCCCGGCCGAGGAGCCGGCAGCCGCAGAGACTTCCGAGGAGCCGGAGGCCGAGAAGGCCGAAGACGCTCCCACCGAGGAGGCGCCGACGGAGGCAGCGAGTGGCAACGAGCCGCCGGCCGACCAGGCGGAGGCATCAGATGAAGAGACTTCAGATTCAAACGAGGAAGAGGGGTAGCGACTGATGGCAACCAAAACTTCAACCGAGGACTGGATCGAGGAGCTGAAAAGCATCTCGGTCCTCGAGCTCTCCGAGCGGATCAAAGCGCTCGAGGAGGAGTTCGGCGTCTCCGCGACGGCCGTAGCGGCCGCAGCCCCGGCTGCCGGTGGCGGTGGCGGTGGCGAAGAAGGCGGCGGGGCCGAGGAGTCCTCGACCGTCGACGTCGTCCTCAAAGAGGTGGGCGGGCAGAAAGTCCCGGTCATCAAGGTGGTGCGTTCCGCCACCGGCCTCGGCCTCAAAGAGGCCAAGGCCCTCGTCGATGAGGCGCCCAAAGCGATCAAAGAGGGCGTCGAACGCGACGAGGCCGACAAACTTAAAGCTGAACTTGAGGAGGCCGGGGCCACCGTCGAACTCGCCTAGCGAGTTTGCGGGGGCTCCCGAGTCCACTCGGAGAGCCAAACTTGAAGGCGCCGGCGGCGGTGTGTTATTTTCCGCCGTCGCGCGCATTTTGAGTGCCCCTGCCTAGATTTGCGCAGTATCCACGTCCCTCTGACCGCCCGAGGAGTCGCCGACTTTGGCACGTTCCAACGCTGCCCCCGTAACCCGTAGGAGCTTTTCCCGCCTAGATAACCCTCTCGAGGTCCCACACCTAATCGACATCCAGCGCCGTTCCTTTGAGGAACTGACGGATCCGAAGGCTGGTGGGCTGCGGGAGACGATTAACGACATATCCCCGATCGAGGACTACACGGGGAACCTCCAGATCGTCTTCGGCGAGTTCAAATTTGAGGAGCCGCCGCACTCGATCGAGGAGTGTCGTGAGAAGGACATGACCTACTCGCGGCCGCTGACCGCGACGGTCGCCTTCCAGAACAAGGAGACCGGCGAGATCCGCGAGCAGGCCGTCTTCATGGGCGACTTCCCGTGGATGACCGAGCGTGGGACCTTCATCATCAACGGCACTGAGCGCGTTGTCGTGACCCAGCTGGTTCGTTCGCCGGGCGCCTACGTGATGGCGCCGAAGGACCCCGAAAAGCAGGTCTTCATTGCCAACCTGATGCCGGCCCGCGGCTCCTGGCTGGAGCTCGAAGTCGACAAAAAAGGAAAAGTTTTCGTCCGCATCGACCGCAAGCGGAAACTCCCGGTCACGGTCCTGCTGCGCGCGATGGGCTATGTCGAGGACCAACAGCTCCTCGACATGTTCGACAACTCGGTTTACATCCGCCACACGATCGAGGCGGACACCGAGGCGACCCGGACCGAAGAGGGCGCCCTGATCGAGCTGTTCAAAAAGCAGCGCCCGGGCGAGCCGCCGTCGGTGGACGCTGCCAAAGCGCTGCTTGAGCAGCTCTTCTTCGACCCCAAGCGCTACGACCTCACCCGGGTCGGCCGCTACAAGCTCAACGCCCGTCTCGATCTCGACATCGACCTCGAGACTCGGGTGCTGACGCACGACGACATCATCGCCCTCGTCAAGGAGCTCACCTCGCTGCCGAAACTGCTCGGCATCCCGGAGGAGATCGACGAGGAGAACCCGATCAAAGACTATGCCGCGGAGGCGATCACCTACCCGCGCGAGCAGGTCTACGACCACCTCGACGAGTACGAGCACTTCGGCAACCGCCGTCTGCGCACGGTCGGCGAGCTGATCCAGGAGGCCTTCCGCATCGGCCTCTACCGGATGGAGCGCGTGGTCCGCGAGCGCCTCACCACCGAGGACTCCGACGCGATCACCCCGCAGACGATCATCAACATCCGCCCGGTCGTGGCGGCGATGAAGGAGTTCTTCGGCTCCTCGCAGCTGTCGCAGTTCATGGATCAGACCAACTCACTGTCCGGGTTGACCCACCGGCGCCGTCTCTCGGCGCTCGGTGCCGGCGGCCTGACCCGTGAGCGCGCCCCGATCGAGGTCCGCGACGTGCATCCGACCCACTACGGCCGGATGTGCCCGATCGAGACCCCGGAGGGACCGAACATCGGCCTGATCGGATCGCTGGCGTCCTACGCCCAGATCTCCGAACACGGCTTCGTCACCACCCCCTACCGAGTGGTCGAGGACGGCGTCGTCACCAAAGAGATCGTCCACTACGACGCGACCCAGGACGAGGACAAGGTGATCGCCCAGGCGAACTCCGAGTTCGACCCCAAGACCGGCAAACTCAAAGGCCCGACGGTTCTCGTCCGCGCCGGCGAGCAGGAGTACGCGACCGCCGCTCCTAAGGAAGTCGACCTGATGGACGTCTCGCCGTCCCAGATCTGGTCGGTGGCGACCTCGCTGATCCCGTTCCTCGAGCACGACGACGCCAACCGCGCGCTGATGGGCTCGAACATGCAGCGGCAGGCCGTGCCGCTGCTGAAACCGGACCCCCCGCTGATCGGGACCGGGATGGAGCGCCGCGCCGCGATCGACACCGGTGACGTCGTCCTCGCCGAGGAAGACGGGGAAGTGACCCACGTCGACGCCGAGCAGATCGTCGTCACCAGCGGCTCGAAGAAACACGAGCACAAGCTCCACAAGTTCATGCGCTCCAACCAGGGGACGGTCATCCACCAGCGGCCGATCGTCAACAGCGGTCAAAAAGTGAAGGCCGGCGATGTGCTCGCCGATGGCTCCTCCACCGGCGGCGGCGAGATCGCCCTCGGCAAGAACTGCCTGGTCGCATTCATGTCCTGGGAGGGCTACAACTTCGAGGACGCGATCATCCTCTCCGAGCGCCTGGTCAAGGACGACGAACTCACCTCGATCCACATCGAGGAGTACGAGATCGACGCCCGTACGACCAAGCTCGGCGACGAGGAGATCACCCGCGACATCCCGAACCGCTCCGAGGAGAGCCTGCGCAATCTCGACGAGCGCGGCATCGTCCGCGTCGGTGCCGAGGTCGACGCCGGCGATCTGCTGGTCGGCAAGGTGACGCCGAAGGGCGAGACCGAGCTGACCGCCGAGGAGAAGCTGATCCGCGCGATCTTCAAGGAGAAGGCGCGTGAGGTCCGCGACACCTCGCTGAAGGTTCCGCACGGCGCGGGGGGTGTCGTCATCGACGTCCTCACCTTCAGCCGCGACGACGGCGACGACCTGGCCCCGGGTGTCAACGACCTGGTCCGCGTCTACGTCGCGATCAAGCGCAAGATCCAGGAGGGCGACAAGCTCGCCGGCCGCCACGGGAACAAGGGTGTGATCTCGAAGATCGTGCCCGAGGAGGACATGCCGCACCTGGCCGACGGGACCCCCGTCGACGTCATCCTCAACCCGCTCGGCGTGCCAAGCCGGATGAACATCGGCCAGATCCTCGAGACCCACCTCGGGTGGGTCGCGGCGAACGGCTGGTATGACGACGGCTCCGAGGCCTACAAGCAGGCCCACTCCGAAGGTGACGGCCGCGTCTATGTGGCCACCCAGGTCTTCGACGGCGCTACCGTCGAGGACGTCGACGAGGCGCTCGTCTCCTGGAACGACGAGAACGCCGAGCGCGGAATCGACCTCGGGGTTGACAAGAGCGAGCGCCCCGGCGCTCGTGCCTCGGGCACCGCCCAGCTCTACAACGGCCGCACCGGCGAGCCGTACGAGGGCAAGGTGACCGTCGGCTACATGTACATCCTCAAGCTGCTGCACCTGGTTGACGACAAGATCCACGCTCGCTCGACCGGCCCGTACTCGCTCGTCACCCAGCAGCCGCTGGGCGGCAAGGCGCAGTTCGGTGGTCAGCGCTTCGGCGAGATGGAGGTCTGGGCGCTGGAGGCCTACGGCGCTGCCTACACCCTGCAGGAGATGCTCACGGTCAAGTCCGACGACACGGTCGGGCGGGTCAAGGCCTACGAGGCGATCGTCAAGGGCGAGAACATTCCCGAGCCCTCGATCCCGGAGTCCTTCAAAGTGCTGTTGAAGGAGATCCAGAGCCTCTCGCTCGACGCCAACGTGGTCTCCGAGGGCTCGGACGTCGAAATCTCCGACGAGGAAGACGACCTGCTGAAAGCAGCCGAGGAGCTGGGGATGGACCTGACCGGCGTTCGCGCCGACTCCAGCAACGGAGCCGCGGACGAGCAAGAGGAGCAGGTGGTCGCCGAGGGCGAGGCTGGAACTGATGGTGATGGTGCCGGGAAAGCCGAAGAGGCCGCACCGGCCGAGGTGGAGGACTGATGATCGACATCAATAATTTCGACGCGATCGAGATCGGGCTCGCGTCCTCGAAGAAAATCCGCTCCTGGAGTTGGGGCGAGGTTACGAAGCCCGAGACGATCAACTACCGGACGCTGAAGCCCGAGAAAGACGGGCTCTTCTGCGAGCGCATCTTCGGTCCGACCAAGGACTGGGAGTGCTACTGCGGCAAGTACAAGCGGGTCCGCTACAAGGGAATCGTCTGCGAGCGCTGCGGCGTCGAGGTGACCCGCTCCAAGGTCCGCCGTGAGCGGATGGGGCACGTCGACCTCGCCTCGCCGGTCTCGCACATCTGGTTCTTCAAGGGTGTCCCGAGCCGGATCGGCTACCTGATCGACATGGCTCCGAAAGAGCTCGAGAAGGTCCTCTACTTCGCTGCCTCGATGGTCACCTGGGTCGATGAGGAGGCCCGTGACAAAGACATCGGGAAACTGGAGAAAGAGGTCAAAAAAGTCGTCGACTCCTACGAGTCCGAAAAACAAAAACGGACCCAGGAGCTGAACGAGTCCCTGGAGCGCCGGATCGCCTACCTGGAGAACGGTGCCCAGGACAAGTTCGACGACGAAGACCACATCTGGGCCGACTCGCTGAAACTGACCGCGGCGCAGCTGCGCAAGCTGAAAGACGACGACCGCGCGAAAATGATCAAAGAACTGCGCAAACAGTTCGACGCGGAGATCTCCGACACCGAGGCCTACCTCGAAGAGGCCGGCGAGCGGATGCAAGAGGTCTGGAAGATCTTCACCGAGATGAAGCCGAAGGACGTCATCAACGACGAGACGGTCTTCCGTGAGCTCAAGGATCGGTTCGGTTCCCCGTTTGGCTGGGGCGAGTACTTCCGCGGCGGCATGGGTGCCGAAGCGGTGCGCGACCTGCTCGAGCAGGTCGACCTCGCGGCCGAAATCGAGGAGCTTGAGCAGACGATCAACAGCTCCAAAGGCCAAAAACAGGCTCGCGCGGTGAAGCGGCTAAAAGTCGCCAGCGCCTTCCACAACTCCGACAACAAGCCGGACTGGATGATCCTCGACGCGGTGCCGGTGATCCCGCCGGAGCTGCGGCCGATGGTGCAGCTGGACGGTGGCCGCTTCGCGACCTCCGACCTCAACGACCTCTACCGCCGGGTGATCAACCGCAACAACCGGTTGAAAAGGCTGCTCGACCTCGGCGCCCCCGAGATCATCGTCAACAACGAGAAGCGGATGCTGCAGGAGGCCGTCGACGCGCTGTTCGACAACGGCCGTCGCGGACGCCCGGTCACGGGCCCCGGCAACCGGCCGCTGAAGTCGCTCTCGGACATGCTCAAGGGCAAGCAGGGTCGCTTCCGCCAGAACCTGCTCGGCAAGCGCGTTGACTACTCCGGCCGTTCGGTGATCGTCTCCGGCCCGAGCCTGCGGCTGCACCAATGCGGTCTGCCGAAGCTCATGGCCTTGGAGCTCTTCAAGCCGTTCATCATGGCCCAGCTGGTCGAGCGCAAAGCGGTCCAGAACATCAAGGCCGCGAAGAAGATGGTCGAGTCGATGATCCCGGAGGTCTGGGACGTGCTGGAGGAAGTCATCCACCAGCACCCGGTCCTGCTGAACCGGGCACCGACCCTGCACCGTCTCGGCATCCAGGCCTTCGAACCGGTTCTGGTCGAGGGCAAGGCGATCCAGGTCCACCCGCTGGTCTGCCACGCATTCAACGCCGACTTCGACGGCGACCAGATGGCTGTCCACGTGCCGCTCTCCGCCGAGGCCCAGGCCGAGGCGCGGATCCTCATGCTGTCGGCCAACAACATCCTCTCCCCGGCCCACGGGGCGCCGCTGGCGACCCCGACCCAGGACATGGTGCTTGGCATCTACTACCTGACTTACGGTCCGGAAGAGGACGAGCTGGCGAAGGTCGACGAGCAGCTGAAGACCGGCAAAGGCACCAATGGCTCGGGGCCGGCGGTGAAGGTGTTCCGTTCTGCTCAGGAGGCCGAGCTCGTCTACGAGAACGGCGGCTGCAAGCTGCACGACCAGGCCGAGTACCGGCGGGCCGGGCGCGGGCACTTCCTGACCACGGTCGGGCGGATCATCTTCAACGAGAAGATCGAAAGCGCTCTCGCCGACGCTCTCGAAGAGGACTTCGATCCCGATCAGTTCGAGTTCGTCAACCACTCGCTGAAGAAGAAGGACATCAACCAGATGGTCTCCGACCTGGTCGAGGCCTACGGTGCACCGGCGGTCTCGCAGGTGCTCGATGCCTTCAAGGACCTGGGCTTCCACTACGCCAGCCAGGCCGGGATCACGGTTTCCAAGAACAACGTCGTGTCGCCGCCGGAGAAGGCGGAGATCCTCGATCGCTACGAGAAGGAAACCGAAGCGATCCAGCAGCAGTACGACGAGGGCTACATCACCGCCGAGGAGCGTCACGAGGCTGTGACCGCTCACTGGAACCGCGCCACCGACGAGGTTGCGCAGGCGATGGAGGACAACCTCGACGAGTTGAACCCGATCTTCATGATGGCCAACTCGGGCGCTCGCGGATCGTTCAAACAGATCCGCCAGCTGGCCGGGATGCGCGGCCTGATGGCCAACCCGAAAGGGGAGATCATCGAGCGGCCGATCAAGGCCAACTTCATGGAGGGGCTCTCGGTCCTCGAGTACTTCATCTCCACCCACGGCGCCCGAAAGGGTCTCGCCGACACGGCGCTGCGGACGGCCGACTCCGGCTACCTCACCCGGCGCCTGGTTGACGTTGCCCAGGACGTGATCGTCCGTGAGGAGGACTGTAAAACCAAAGACCACATCGAGATGGACCTCCGCAAGGACGACGGGTCCCTCAACGACAACCTGTTCGGTCGCCTGGCGGCGAAAAAGCTCGAGACCAAACGCGGTCGCGACCTGCTGAAGCGCAACCAGGAGATCACCCAGGCCGACGTCGAAGAGATCGCCGAGGCCTTCGGCGACGAGGAGGGCGTGAAGATTCCGGTCCGCTCGGCACTCAAGTGCGAGGCCGAGTCCGGGGTTTGCCGCTCCTGCTACGGCATCTCCCCGGCGACCGGTTCGACGGTCGACATCGGCGACGCGGTCGGCATCATCGCCGCCCAGTCGATCGGCGAGCCGGGGACCCAGCTGACCATGCGCACCTTCCACACCGGGGGTGTGGCTGGCCAGGACATCACCCAGGGTCTGCCGCGGATCGTCGAGCTCTTCGAGGCTCGTAAACCGAAGGGCTTGGCGCAGATGGCCGAGGCCGCGGGCAAGGTCTCGATCGAAGAAACCGACAAAGCGCTGAAAGTGATCGTCACCGAGTCGAGCGGCGAGGAGCACAGCTACAGCTTCCCGCTGCGGACCCGGTTGCACGTCGCTGACGGCGACCGCGTCGAGGTTGGTCAGCAGCTGAACGAGGGCTCGCTATATCCGGCCGACCTGCTGGCGATTCGTGGCCGCACCGACGTCGAGGTCTACCTGGTCGACGAGGTGCAGAAGGTCTACCGCGCCCAGGGCGTCGACATCAACGACAAGCACATCGAGATCATCGCTCGGCAGATGCTGAAGAAGGTGCGGATCGAGTCGAAGGGCTCGACCAGCCTCCTGCCCGGCCAGCTCGAGGATCGCGGCAGCCTCAAACGGCTGAACAAAAAGACCAAGGAAGACGGCGGCACCCCGGCCAAAGGCGAGGAGGTCATCCTCGGGATCACCAAGGCCTCGCTGGCAACCGAGTCCTTCCTCTCGGCGGCCTCCTTCCAGGAGACCACGAAGGTGCTCACCGACGCTGCCCTCGAGGGCAAACGGGATCGCCTGGTCGGCCTCAAGGAGAACGTGATCATCGGCAAGCTGATCCCGGCCGCGACCGGCCTCAAGCACTACCGCACGGTCGCGATCGAGCCCGCCGAACCGATCGCGGCTCCGGCCGACGAGCTCCTCGAAGAAGACGAGCTCGCCGCCGAACTCGGCGTCGACGGAGTCGAGGCTCCGGTCGAGGGCTTCGGCACCTCCTTCGCGGAGGAGCTCGAGGAGCTCGCGCAGGAGATCGAGTCAAGCTCCGAAGAAGCTAAATAGCCCAACTGATTTAGAGCACAAGAATTGGGTAGATAGGGAGTACCCCAAGAAAACGAAGAAAGCTTTCGCATCTTGAGGTACTTCATTTCTCCTTGAGCGCCGAGAGGTTGGGACCCCAATCCCGACCTCTCGGCGTTTCAAGTTGTGGGGGGCATTGCCTGAGCCTCTTGGCCATGCAGCCAGTCCGTTAGATTCCCGCCATGCCCTCGACGCAGAAGGTCTGCATCATCGGCGCCGGCGGCTCCGGGATCGTCGCCGCGCAGGTGCTGGACGCGCGCGGCATTCCCTTCGACTGCTTCGAGAAGGGGTCTTACATCGGGGGCAATTGGCGCTACGAAAACGACAACGGGATGTCGTCGGCCTATCGCTCGCTCCACATCAACACCTCTCGCCGGGTGATGGCCTTCAAGAGCCTGCCGATGCCCGATCACTTCCCGGACTACCCCGACCACTTCCAGATGGCGGCCTACTTCGAGGAATTCGCCGACCACTTCGGCTTGCGAAAGAAGATCAGCTTCCGCACCGAGGTGACCAAGGTCGAGCCCGCCGACGGCGAATGGGCGGTGACGACTAAGTCCGAGAGCGGGGCGGAGGCCTGCGAGCGCTACCGCGCCGTCCTCGTCGCTAATGGCCACCACTGGGACCCGCGCTGGCCCGAGCCCGCCTTCCCCGGCTCGGAAGAGTTCGAGGGCGAGCAGATGCACGCCCACCACTACCGCGAGCCCGACGTCCTGCGCGGCAAGCGCGTGCTGGTGCTCGGGCTCGGCAACTCGGCGACGGACATCGCCGTCGAGTCCTCGCGGATCGCCGATAAGACCTTCCTCTCCACCCGCCGGGGCGCTTACGTCATCCCCAAGTACGTCAACGGCAAGCCGATCGACGAGCTCTCGAACCCGATCACCTCGATGACCCCGCTGGCGGTGCAGCGATTCTTCGCGATGCGCGCCCTGACTGTCGCCTCCGCCGCCGATCCCACCGCATACGGGCTGCCGAAGCCGGATCACAAGCTGTTCGAGGCGCACCCGACGGTCTCCTCGGAGCTGCTACCCCGGCTCGGTCACGGCGACATCACCCCGAAGCCCAACATCAGCCGCTATTCGGGCGGCCGCACGGTCCGCTTCGTCGACGGCACCGAGGAGGAGATCGATCTCGTCGTCTACTGCACCGGCTACAAGATGAGCTTCCCCTTCTTCGACCCGAAGGTTCTCGCCGCCCCCGACAACCGCCTGTCCCTCTACCGCCGGGTCGTCTCGGTCGAGCGCCCGGGTCTCTACTTCATCGGCTTCATCCAGCCGCTCGGCCCGATCATGCCGCTGGCCGAGGCGCAGTGCGAATGGGTCGCCGATCTGCTCACCGGCGCGACGCTACCGCCGGCGGGAGAGATGAAGCGGGAGATCGCGAAAGAGGAACGGAAGCAGGCGAAGCGCTTCGTCAGCTCTAAGCGTCATACCGTCGAGGTGGACTTCCACCCTTATCTGCGCGAGATCCGGCGCGAGCGAAAGCGGGCTGCGCAGCCGGCTTGACCACCCGGGTGCGCCCGCCAGGCGGGCAGTCCGGCGCCGGCAGCGAGGCGCCGCCACCGTGCGGCCCACCGCGACGAGGTCCCCGCGGCGTGCGCGGCCGGGGCCGGCGCCTGGAGCCCCCGTCCTCGTCGGTCGCCGCCTCCGGTTCGTCGTGCTGCTTGGCCGCCCAATAGACAAGCCACATCGACGCCAAAACCGGGATCTTGAGGACCACAGCAAGGAAAAAGATCGGCCAGAACCCCGTCACCTGAAGCAGTGTAGAGACCCACTTCAGTACAGCCCATCAGCCCAATGAAAGCGCCCAAGACTCGAGCGCGGCAACATGCCCCTCCTCGAGCCCGAGATGCGGCTCGGTAGGCACCAGCAGCGTCGGCCACCCCCGCCGCTCCGCCCACTCAAAACAGCTCTCATCGAAGTTGTCATCCACCCAAGCGATCGCCCGATCCCCCGCATAAGCCTCCATAGCCGCCAACTTCCAGTGAGCCCCACCGCTCCGCGGGGCTACGTCGAAACTGATGTGGGGCAACTCTGGCAGCCCCAGCAACTGGGGGAGGTAGAAGTTCGCTTTGTCCTCCCAGCCGCTGGCCCACACCAACTCAAAGCTCTCGGAGAGCCGCAACAGCCGGTCGCCGGCCGTCAGCGAGATGCAGTGAGGCACTCCGTCAACCAGCTGCAACTGCGTACGAGTCGGCCGCTCCTCCCACCCAAACAAGCTGATGACTCCGTCGATATCAACCGCCAAAAGCGGCCTGTCGAGGGGCGGGGGATGGCCCTCGGGCTGGCGGATACTCAAAATGCCGGCCTAATTAGGCCGGCATTTGTCAGAACGAGGGCCATCCCCCGCCCCTACTACCAGCGATAGTGGGCGAAAGCTTTGTTCGCCTGCGCCATGCGGTAAATGTCGTCTTTCCGCTTCCAGGCGCTGCCCTGCTGCTGATTAGCGTCAAGGATCTCGCCGGCGAGCCGCTCGGCCATCGAGTACTCGCGACGGGCCCGGGCGAACTGGACGAGCCAGCGGACGGCCAGAGTGCGGGCACGGCGGGCGGGAACCTCGACCGGCACCTGGTAAGTGGCGCCGCCGACGCGGCGGGAGCGAACCTCGAGCACCGGAGTCAGCTGTTTGATCGCCGCCTCCAGGGTCTCGACGGCATCCTCGCCAGTTTTCTCGCTGACGATCGCCAGGGCGTCGTAGACGATCCGCTCGGCAAGGCTCTTCTTGCCGTCGCTCATCACCTTGTTGATCAGCTGCTGGACGAGGCGGTTGCGGTGCCTGGCGTCCGGTTCGACCGGCCGGATCGTTGCTGCGGAGCGGCGCGGCATTAGGAAGCTTTGACCCCGTAGCGGGAACGGGCCTGCTTGCGGTCGGAGACGCCGGCCGCATCGAGGGTGCCGCGGACGACCTTGTAGCGGACGCCCGGCAGGTCCTTGACACGACCACCCCTGATCAGGACCACGGAGTGCTCCTGCAAGTTGTGCCCCTCGCCCGGGATGTAGGTGGTGACCTCCATCCCATTGGTGAGGCGGACACGGGCGATCTTGCGCAGCGCCGAGTTCGGCTTCTTCGGCGTCACCGTGGCGACACGGGTGCAGACGCCGCGCTTCTGCGGGGCGGCTACGCGCTTCTTGCGGCCCTGGCCCGACTTGAGGCCCGGGGTCGCGGTCTTCTTCTTCGGGCTCTTGCGGCCCTTCCTGACAAGCTGATTCGTATTCGGCACGGCCGCGCATAGTAGAGCAGTCCGGCCAAAACCATCCCCCCGGCTGCTGCGAGCTCGGCGAAGAAGCCGTCCTCAAGCACTGCGGTGGCCCCGGCGAAGCGGGAGGTCTGGGCGCCCTCGTCGAGGCCGGCGGGCAAGTCGACGAGCAGGATCACGGCGATCGAGACCAGGCCGAGGGCGGCGACGAGGAGGCCGAGGTTGCGTCGCTCGCGCACCAGTCCCAGGAAGCCGACGACGATCGCGGCAAGCCCGATCGGCACCAGCAGGTAGGCGTGAGCGTCGCCGGCGGTGCGCGCCGCTGCGGTGGGGACGGCGGCGACCTGGGGGAGTCCGGCATAGCCCGGCTGCCCGATCTCCACCGCTCGGTAGTCGATGAACTGGGAGACGGCGAGGAGGGCGCCGGCGGCGATGAGGACAAGAGCGGCAGCCCGCGCCGGGGTCAGCACCTCGCTCGCGGCCGTGGCCAGCCGCACCAGCAGCCCACAAACCCGGCGCACCCCACGGTCGAGCAGGGCGAGCCCGCGGAAGAAGATGGCGAGCAGCGGCCGCAGTCGCGGCCACACCCAGGCCCATGCCAGAGCCATGTAATGCCAGCCCCGCGCGACCGCCGGATGGGCCCTCTCCAAGCCGCGATTGCCGAGCCGATCGACCTGTCGTGACCAGCGGCGAAGCGCTGCTATCATCGCCCGTCGCTCAGGCAGTTTTCGCTGTTTCTTCGCAGGACGCTTCGCCGGGCCCCGTGGGGCCTTTTTTTGCGGCTTATCACGACTACTGGACTTAGGACTCATGGCACGCAGCTTTCCACTAGAGAAAACTCGGAACATCGGGATCATGGCGCACATCGACGCCGGTAAGACGACGACGACCGAGCGCATCCTCTACTACACGGGGCGCACCCACAAAATGGGCGAGGTCCACGAGGGCGCTGCCGTCATGGACTGGATGGAACAGGAGCAGGAGCGAGGGATCACGATCACCTCGGCTGCGACCGCCTGCGAGTGGAAGGACCACCGCATCAACATCATCGACACGCCCGGCCACGTCGACTTCACTGTCGAGGTCGAGCGTTCGCTGCGCGTGCTCGACGGCGCGATCGCCGTCTTCGACGCCGTCGCCGGCGTCGAGCCCCAGTCGGAGACCGTTTGGCGCCAGGCCGACAAGTACGGCGTCCCGCGCTTCGCCTACATCAACAAGATGGACCGCACCGGCGCCGACTTCTTCAACTCGGTGCAGACGATGACGGACCGGCTCGGCGCCAACCCGCTGCCGATCCAGCTGCCGATCGGGGCCGAGGACAACTTCAAAGGCGTCGTCGACCTGGTGCGGATGAAAGGTCTTATCTGGACCGACGAGCTCGGTGCCGCCTACGAGGAGATCGAGATCCCCGAGGACCTCACCGACCAGGCCGAGGAATACCGGACGGCGCTGATCGAAGCCTGTGCCGACTACGACGAAGAGCTGATGGAAGCCTTCCTCGGCGAGGAAGAGATTCCGGTGGAGAAGTTGATCGCCTCGTTGCACGAGGCGACGCTCTCGACCAGCATCACCCCGGTCCTCTGCGGCACCTCCTTCAAGAACAAGGGTGTGCAGCCGCTGCTCGACTCGATCGTCGAACTGCTGCCCTCGCCCTTGGAGGTGCCGCCCGTGACCGGCGTCATCCCGGCCGGCAAGGGGCAGGCGGAGGACACCGAGGCCACTCGTGAAGCGAGCGACAGCGCCCCCTTCTCCGCCCTCGCCTTCAAGGTCATGTCCGACCCCTACGTCGGCAAGCTCACTTACTTCCGGGTCTACTCGGGCAAGCTCGAGAAAGGCGGCCGCGTCCTCAACGTGAAAACCGGCAAGACCGAGCGGATCGGCCGGCTGCTGATGATGCACGCCAACAGCCGCGAGGAGATCGACGAGACCTACGCCGGCGACATCTGCGCCGGCGTCGGACTCAAGGAAACGGGCACCGGAGACACCCTTGCCGCTCCCGACGCGCCGATCGCCCTGGAGAGCATCGAATTCCCCGAGACCGTGATCGCGGTCGCGATCGAGCCGAAGACGAAAGCCGATCAGGAGAAGATGGGCAACGCCCTTCAGCGCCTCGGCGAGGAGGATCCGACCTTCCGGATCGAAAGCGACGAGGAAACCGGCCAGACCCTGATCCACGGGATGGGCGAGCTCCACCTCGAGGTGATCGTCGACCGGATGCTGCGCGAGTTCAAAGTCGAGGCCAACGTGGGCAAGCCGCAGGTCGCCTACCGCGAGACGATCCGCAAGCGGGTCGAGAAGGTCGAGTCGCGCTTCGTCCGCCAGACCGGCGGTCGCGGCCAGTTCGGCCACGTCGTCATCAACCTCGAGCCGGCGCCCGGCGAGGGCTTTCTCTTCGAGAACAAAATCAAGGGCGGCGTCATCCCCGGCGAATTCATCGGTCCGGCTGAGCAGGGAATGCGCGAGGCGCTGGAGAACGGCGTCAAGGCGGGCTACCCGATGGTCGACGTCAAAGCCGAACTCGTCGATGGCTCCTACCACGATGTCGATTCCTCGGAGATGGCCTTCAAAATCGCCGGTTCGATGGCGATCCAGGAAGGCGCCAAGAAGGCGAATCCGGTCCTGCTCGAGCCCGTGATGGCGGTCGAGGTGGTTACGCCCGAGGATTTCCTCGGCGACGTGATCGGCGACCTCTCCCGCCGCCGCGGCAAAGTTCAGGGCCAGGATCAGCGCGGCAACGCCCTCGCGGTCCAGGCTTACGTCCCGCTCGGCGAGATGTTCGGCTACGCGACCGAACTGCGGTCGATGACCCAGGGCCGGGCGACCTACACGATGCAGTTCGAGCGCTACGAAGAGGTCCCCTCGAACATCGCTGAGGAGATCGTCGAGCACCGCTCGGGTGACCCGGTAGGTGCGGCCTCATGAGGCCGACCGCAGACGGGCACTGAACCTGGCTATATTTCCCGGGTTGCCCGCAGGCAGCATGAGGCTGCCGCGATTGAGCCGCCCACAAGACTCAAGCAACTAGATCAGACAGAACACACAACTTTCGAAAGGCAACGGAGAGAATGTCGAAGGAGAAATTCGAGCGCGATAAGCCGCACGTCAACGTCGGCACCATCGGTCACATCGACCACGGCAAGACGACGCTGACGGCTGCGATCACGAAAACGCTCTCCACCGTGGGCGGTGCCGAAGCACACAGCTTCGAAGAGATCGACAACGCTCCGGAGGAGAAGGAACGCGGCATCACGATCGCGACCTCGCACGTCGAGTACCAGACCGAGAACCGGCACTACGCCCACGTCGACTGCCCGGGCCACGCCGACTACGTGAAGAACATGATCACCGGCGCCGCGCAGATGGACGGCGCGATCCTGGTCGTCTCGGCCGCAGACGGCGTCATGCCGCAGACCCGCGAGCACATCCTTCTCGCCCGTCAGGTGAACGTTCCGCACGTCGTCGTCTTCCTCAACAAGATCGATCAGGTCGACGACGAGGAACTCGTCGAGCTGGTCGAGGAGGAGGTCAAGGAACTTCTCGACGAGTACGACTTCCCGGGCGAAGAGACCCCGATCATCAAAGGCTCGGCGCTGAAGGCACTGGAAGGCGACGAGGAGGCCCAGAAAGCCGTCTTCGAGCTGGCCGCGGCGCTCGACTCCTACATTCCGGAGCCGGTCCGCGAGCTCGACAAACCCTTCCTGATGCCGATCGAGGACATCTTCTCGATCACCGGCCGCGGCACCGTCGCCACCGGCCGTATCGAGCAGGGGGTCGTCAACACCGGCGACGAGGTCGAAATTGTTGGTATCCACCCGGAGACGAGCAAAACCACCGTCACCGGCGTCGAGATGTTCCGCAAGATCCTCGACGAGGGTCAGGCCGGCGACAACATCGGCGCCCTCCTCCGCGGCACCAAGCGCGAGGAGATCGAGCGCGGCCAGGTGCTCTGCAAGCCCGGCTCGATCACGCCGCACACCAAGTTCAAAGCCGAGGTCTACTGCCTGAAGAAGGAGGAGGGTGGTCGTCACACGCCGTTCTTCTCCGGGTACCGGCCTCAGTTCTACTTCCGGACCACCGACGTGACCGGGATCGCCAACCTCCCCGAGGGGACCGAGATGGTGATGCCGGGCGACAACGTCGAGATGACGATCGAGCTGATCCAGCCGATCGCCATGGATCAGGGTCTGCGGTTCGCCATCCGCGAGGGTGGCCGCACCGTCGGCTCGGGGGTCGTCGCCGAGATCATCGAGTAGCGCTCCCGGGGCGGGCCTCCACCCGCCCCACCCCGCCCACGGGCGGGTTTGACAACTGCAAGGACATACGACCGGGGCGGCGCCCCAAGTTCGGGGCCCCGCCCTCTTTGCGCGGTAAAGCGAAGAAGAAAGACAAGAGAAGCAAGCAAGTGGCCACCATCGCGGCACAGAAAATTCGAATCCGACTGAAGGCGTACGACCATGACGCCATCGATCGGGCTGCCAAAGAGATCGTCGAGACCGCCGAGCGCACCGGCGCCACCGTCTCCGGTCCGGTGCCGCTGCCGACCGAGAAAAACGTCTACTGCGTGATCCGCTCCCCGTTCAAGGACAAGGACTCGCGCGAGCACTTCGAGATCCGCACGCACAAGCGGCTGATCGACATCCTCCAGCCGTCGCCGAAAACCGTCGACTCGCTGCAGCGCTTGGACTCGCTGCCCGCGGGCGTCGACATCGAGATCAAGCTCTAGGTGTGACTGATGGCGGCGATCCTCGGCAAGAAGCTCGGCATGACCCAGGTCTTCAAAGAGGACGGCAGCGTCGTCCCCGTCACCGTGATCGAGGCCGGACCCTGCAAGGTGACCGCGGTCCGGGACGCTGACCGCGACGGCTACGCAGCTGTCCAGCTCGCCTTTGGCGAGGTCAAGCAGGGCAAGCTGAGCAAGGCCGAGGAAGGCCACCTGAAAAAGGCCGGCGCCGCCCCGTCCCGCCACCTGGTCGAGTTCCGCGACGAGGATCTCGGCGCGGATGAGGAGGGCCCGAAAGTAGGGGACGACGTTACGGTCGCCGGTTTCGAGCCCGGCCAGAAGGTCAAGGTCGCCGGGATCTCGATCGGCAAGGGCTTCCAGGGCGGGATCAAGCGCCACAACTTCAGTCGCGGCCCCGTCAGCCACGGCTCCCACAACGTCCGCGCCCCGGGTTCGATCGGCGCCAGCGCCTTCCCCGCCCGCGTCTTCAAAGGCATGCGGATGCCGGGCCAGATGGGCAACAAGCGGGTCACCCAGAAGGGGCTTGAAATCGCCGACATCGACGCTGACCGCAACCTGCTCCTGATCAAGGGCTCGGTGCCCGGCTCACGCAACGCGATTGTCGAGGTGAGGACCGATGGCTAGCGCCAAAGCGACCGTCCTCGGCAAAAGCGGCAAAGCCGACCTGCCCGACTTCTTCGCCGAGCCCTTCCACCAGTCGCTGGTGCACGAGGCCGCGCGGGCGGATCTCAACGCTCGCCGGCGCGGCACCGCTTCGACCCTGACCCGCGGCGAGGTTGCCTTCACCACCGCCAAGGCCTGGCGCCAGAAGGGCACTGGCCGTGCCCGCGTCGGCACGCTCGGCGTCCCGAACCGCTTCGGTGGCGGCGTCGCCTTCGGCCCGAAGCCGCGCAAGTACACGGTCAAGGTCAACCGCAAAGCACGCCGGCGAGCGATGCGCTCCGCTCTCTCGGTTCACGCCGAGCGCGGCTCCGTCGCCGTTCTAGACGCTTCTACCTTCGACACCCCCTCGACCAAGACCGCAGCCCAGGCGCTGGAGAAATGGGGCGCCAAAGGCTCGCTGCTGGTGATCGTCACCGGCGAGGAGGTCGGGGCGATGAAGAGCTTCCGCAATCTGCGCCGGACCCAGGTGGTCGAGGTCGGCGCCGTTGGAGTCGCCGACGTGATCGGCGCCGCCGCCGTCGTCATCTCCGAAACTGCGCTTGAGGCGCTGAAGGAGAGGCTCGGCTAATGGACGCCCGCACGATCCTCATCCGCCCGGTGATCTCGGAGAAGAGCTACGCCCTGATCGCCGAGGGCAAGTACACGTTCCGGGTCGACGACCGCGCTCACAAGACGCAGATCGCCCAGGCCGTGGAAGAGGTCTTCAAGGTCGACGTCGCCGGGGTCCGCACCGCCAAGGTGCGCTCGAAGCCGAAGCGCCGCGGCCTGACCAAAGGCAAGACCCGCGCCTGGAAGAAGGCGATCGTCCAGCTTGCCCCGGGCGAGCGAATCGAGCTGTTCGAGGGCGCCGAGACCGCCTAGTAGGAGACTCAGACCTTTATGCCCAACCGAAAAACGAAACCGACCAGCCCCGGCCGCCGCTTCGCGACCTACCCGCTGCGCGAGCAGGTGACCGCCTCCGAGCCGGAGCGGAAGCTGACCGAAGGGCTGAAAAAGTCCGGCGGCCGCAACGTTAACGGCCGGGTCACCGCCCGTCACCGCGGCGGCGGCGCCAAGCGGCGCTACCGCAAAATCGACTTCAAGCGCCTCAAGGACGGGGTGCCGGCGAAGGTCGCCTCGATCGAGTACGACCCGAACCGCACTTGCTACATCGCCCTCGTGCACTACGCCGACGGCTTCAAGGACTACATCCTCGCCCCGGCGCAGCTGCAGGTCGGTGACACCGTCAAATCGGGCCCCGAGGCCGACATCAAACCCGGCCACGCGATGGCCCTGGGCCAGATGCCGACCGGCACCATCGTCCACAACGTCGAGCTGATCCCCGGCCAGGGCGGCAAGCTCGGCCGCTCCGCCGGCACCTCGATCCAGCTGGTGGCGAAGGAGGGGGAGATGGTCACCCTGCGGCTGCCGTCCTCGGAGATGCGGCTGGTCCGGGCCGAGTGCCGCGCCAGCATTGGCGTCCTCTCCAACGCCGAGCACCAGAACCTGAAGGTCGGCAAGGCCGGTCGCAGCCGCCATAAGGGCAAGCGCCCGCAGAGCCGCGGCGTCGCCATGAACCCCGTCGACCACCCGCATGGCGGCGGCGAGGCGCACCACACCCCCGGCGGCCACCCGGTCACCCCGTGGGGCAAACCGACGCTCGGCTACCGCACCCGCAAGAAGGGCAAGCAGTCCGACCGCTACATCGTCCGCGGCCGTCGCCGCGGCAAGAAGAAGGGCCGTTAGAGATGGGACGTTCGACGAAAAAGGGCCCGTGGGTCGAGGAGCGCCTGATGGGGCGGATCACGGCGCTGAACGAGGCCAACAAAAAACAGATGGTCAAAACCTGGTCGCGGACCTCGACGATCTTTCCGGAGATGGTCGGCCACACGATCGCCGTTCACGACGGCAAAAAACACGTCCCGGTCTTCATCTCGGAGTCGATGGTCGGGCACAAGCTCGGCGAGTTCGCCCCGACCCGCACGTTCCGCTCCCATGGCGGCAGGGACTAGCAACTGATGGCTGACGAGAAAACCAACACCAAAAAAGCTGGCGCGGCGAAAAAAGCCGAGGCGGCGAAAGCCAAAGGCGACAAAGCCGAGGCTAAAAAAGCGGCTAAAAAAGACGACGCTAAAGCGGCGAAATCGACGAAAAAAGCCGCTGCCAAAAAAGACTCGAAAGCCAAAGGCAAAGAGAAAAAACCGGCCGCGAAAACGGCTTCGAAAAAAACTGCGAAAGAGAAAAAACCGGCGGCCAAAAAAACTGCTGCGAAAAAAGAGCCGGCCAAAAAAGCTCCGAAAGCACCAGCGGCACCCCCGGTCGTCAAAGCCAGCGCCCGCTACGTGCGGATCGCCCCGCGCAAGGCGCGGCTGATCGCCGACCAGGTGCGCGGCATGCACATCGAGAGCGCCCGGGCGCTGCTGCAGTTCTCGCCCCGCGGCGCCGCCCACCCGATCCACAAGCTGATCAACTCCGCGGCAGCCAACGCGGAAAACAACCACGACCTGATCGGCGATGAGATGCGCATCGCCTCGATCACCGTCGACGAGGGGCCGACCCTGCGCCGCTTCCGCCCGCGGGCGATGGGACGGGCGACCCCGATCAACAAGCGAACCAGCCACATCCGTGTGGCTCTGACCCCGGTGGAGGACTAAGCATGGGACAGAAGATCCACCCCGAGGGTTTCCGGGTCGGCTACATCCACGACTGGAAGTCGAACTGGTACGAGGACAAAAACTTCGCCGACGTCCTCCAGGAAGACCTGGCCATTCGCGACCACATCGAAGGCAAGCTTTCGCACGCGGGGCTCTCGAGCATCACGATCGAGCGTCGCGGCGAGGTCGCCGTCGACATCCACACGGCCCGGCCGGGGATCGTCATCGGCAAGTCGGGCAGCGAAGTCGACGCCCTGCGCAAAGAGCTGCACAAGCTCACCGGCAGCCCGGTGAAAGTCAACATCCGCGAGGTCAAGCGCCCCGAGCTCGACGCCAAACTGGTTGCCCAGTCGATCGCCGAGCAGCTGCAGAACCGGGTCGCCTTCCGGCGGGCGATGAAACGCGCTCTGACCTCGGCGATGCGCTCCGGCGCCAAGGGCGTCAAGGTCCAGGTCTCCGGCCGCCTCGGCGGCGCTGAGATGGCGCGGACCGAAAGCTACTCCGACGGCCGCGTGCCGCTGCACACGCTGCGTGCCGACATTGACTACGGCTTCTTCGAGGCCCGCACGACGACCGGTCGGATCGGCGTCAAATGCTGGATCAACAAGGGCGAGGTGATGCCGGAGGGCTTCCGCTCCGATCTCGTCTCCGGCGACAGTGCCCCCGACAGCGGTCGTGGCGGTCGCCGCGACGACCGTGACCGCGACCGTGGTGGACGCGGACGCGGCGGCGGCGGCGGGCGTGGCCCCGGTGGAGACCGCGGCGGACGCGGCGGCGGCGGGCGTGGCCCCGGTGGCCGTGGTCCCGGCGGCGGCGGCGGACGTGGCGGACAACGTGGAGGTGGTCGCTGATGTTGATGCCGAAACGGGTCAAGCACCGCAAACAGTTCCGTGGCCGCATGCGCGGCAACACCAAGGGCGGCAGCACCGTCGCCTTCGGCGAGTACGGGATCAAGGCGCTCGAGCGCGGCTGGATCACCAACCGCCAGATCGAGGCCGCCCGTATCGCGATGACCCGCAAGATCAAACGTGGCGGCAAGGTCTGGATCAACGTCTTCCCCGACAAGCCCTACACGAAGAAGCCCGCCGAGACGCGAATGGGCTCCGGCAAGGGCAACCCGGAGGGTTGGGTCGCCGTGGTCAAGCCGGGCAAGGTCATGTTCGAGCTGGCCGGCGTGCCGGAGGACCTGGCGCGCGAAGCGCTGCGCCTGGCCGGACACAAGCTTCCGGTAAAAACCAAATTCGTCATGCGCGAGGGGGCCGGGGAGTAATGAAGGCCGCCGAGGTGCATAACCTCAAAGACGACGAGCTGGTGGCGAAACTGATCGACGCCAAGGAGGAGGCCTTCAACCTCCGCTTCCGGCACGCCACCGGAGAGCTCGAGAACACCGCCCGCCTCGGGCAGGCGAAGAGGGACATTGCGCGCCTGCTGACGGTGGCCAAGGCACGAGGCATTGACGTAGAGAAAGAGACGCGACGGATATGAGCGACGACGAGCAGAAAAAAGACGAGACGACTGAGGAGCCCCAGGCCGAGGAGACCCCTGCGGCTGAGGAGGCCCCCGCGGAGGAGGCTCCTGCCGCCGAGGCAGAGGAGACGCCCGCCGAAGACGGGGGAGATGCCCCTGCCGCCGAAGAGGCGCCCGCTGAGCCGAATCCCGAGGACGACCTTCCCTGGAAGGAGCGTCGCCGGCTGCAGAAATCGCGGCGGCAGCCGCGTAAAGCCGGGCCTTCCGACCCCGAGGAGCGCAAAGCGCAGCGGACGCAGGAGCGTCAGCGCAAGTCCGAGTTGCGCCGCAAGCAGCGCGCCGCCGCTAAGACCGGCCGCACCGCCGGTACCGGCACCGCGCCGGCCGAGCGCGACTCGAACGCGGCCAAGGTCCGCCAGGGCATCGTCGTCTCCAGCAAAGGCGACAAGTCAATCACCGTCCGCATCGACATCGCCCGTCGTCACCGCACCTACGAGAAGATCGTCCGCAGCTCGACCAAGCTGCATGCCCACGACGAGAAAAACGAGGCCGGCGAGGGCGACGTGGTCCGCGTGATTGAGACCCGGCCGCTCTCCAAGACCAAGCGTTGGCGCCTGGTCGACGTGGTGGAGAAAGCACGATGATCCAGCAGGAGTCAAGGCTCAAGGTCGCCGACAACTCGGGCGCGCGCGAGATCCTCTGCATCCGTGTCAAAGGTGGCTCGCACCGTCGCTACGCGAGCGTCGGCGACGTCATCACCGCGACCGTGAAATCGGCCAGCCCGCAGGGCGGCGTCCGCAAGGGCGAGGTCGTCCAGGCCGTCGTCGTCCGCACCCGTAAGCCGCTCAGCCGCCCCGATGGCACCTACATCTCCTTCGACGAGAACGCCGCGGTGCTGATCGACCCGGCCAGCAACAACCCGCGCGGTACCCGCATCTTCGGCCCCGTCGCCCGCGAACTTCGCGATCGCAACTTCATGAAAATCATCTCGCTGGCGCCGGAGGTCCTCTGATGGCGAAGCGGATGCGCATTCGCACCGATGACCAGGTCCTGCTGATCGGCGGCAAGGACGCCGGCAAGAAAGGTCGCGTCGTCCGCACCGATCCGAAAAAGCGCCGTGTCTACGTCGAGGGCCTGAACATGATCAAGCGCCACGAACGACCGCGCTCGCAGGGCGACCTCAAAAACGCCCAAGCAGGCGGCATCGTCGAGAAGGAGGGTCCGATCGACGTCTCCAACGTGATGCTGCTCGATCCCAAAGACAATAAACCGAGCCGGGTCGGCGTCCGCGTCGACAAAGGCGGCAAGCGCGTCCGCTACGCCAAGCGGACCGGGAACGAGATCGGCTGATGGAGGCGACCGTGGCACCGACCCAGCAGGCCGCGCCGCCGCCGCGGCTGCGCGACAAATACGAGCAGGACGTGCTGCCGGCGCTGACGAAGAAATTCGGCTACTCGACGCCGATGGAGGCTCCGCGCCTGGAGAAGATCACCCTCAACATGGGGCTGGGCAAAGAGAAACAGGACAAACGCTCCTTCGAGCTTGCCCAGGAGCAGCTGGCGACGATCGCCGGCCAGCACCCGAACGTGCGCCGCGCCCGCAAGTCGGTCGCTTCCTTCAAGCTGCGCGAGGGGATGCCGGTTGGCGTCTCGGTGACGCTGCGGCGGGCCCGGATGTGGGAGTTCCTCGACCGCCTGGTCTCGATCGCGGTGCCGCGGATCCGCGATTTCCGCGGCCTCAACCCGCGCTCCTTCGACGGCCGCGGCAACTACTCGATGGGCGTCAAAGAGCAGCTGATCTTCCCCGAAATCGACTACGACTCAATCGACATCGTGCGGGGGCTGGACGTGACGATCACGACTTCCGCTAAAACTGACATCGAGGCTTTCGAGCTGCTGCTCGGTCTCGGGTTCCCTTTCGCCCAGGAGGGACGGCCCGGTCAGGCCGAACGCGAAGCCGAAGAAAAGGAAGCCGAAGAAGAGCAGCAGAAAGAGGAAGCCCGCCAGAAGGCCGAAATCGAGCAGGCGGCCCTTGAGCAGCTGAAAGAGGAGAACCCCGAGGCCTACGCCAAGCCAGAAGGCGAGGATGAGGGCGCCGCCGAGGGTGGAGACGACGAGCAGGCCGAGAAACCGGCCGAGGAGAGTTCTGAGAATGGCTAAGACTTCGATGAAGGTGAAGCAGGCGCGGGATCCGAAGTTCAAATCCCGCAGCTATAACCGCTGCCGCCGCTGCGGTCGGCCGCGCGCCTACTTCCGTAAATTCGGCCTCTGCCGGATCTGCCTGCGCGAGGCCGCGCACGAGGGGTACATCCCCGGAATGACCAAGTCGAGCTGGTAGGACGAGGACGATGCACACCGACCCGATCGCCGATTACCTGACCCGGATCCGCAACGCGATCCGCGCTGGCCACGACGAGGTGGAGATCCCCCTCAACGGTCTCAAGCTGGAGATCTCCCGGATCCTCAAGGAGCAGGGCTACATCAAGGACTTCAGTCGCAAGTCGGCTGCCGTCGGCGAGGCGATCAAGGTCGAGCTCAAGTACACCGAGGACCGCCGGCCGGTGATCCTCGGGATCGAAAGGGTCTCGCGCCCCGGTCGCCGCCGCTACGTCGACCACAAAAGCGTCCCCCGAGTAGACGGCGGGACCGGCACCGCGATCGTCAGCACCTCAACCGGCGTGATGACCGGCCACGAAGCGCGCAACAAGGGCGTTGGCGGCGAGGTCGTCGCCTACGTCTGGTGATCTGAATGAGCCGGATCGGAAGAAAGCCCGTCAACGTCCCCGACGCCGTCACGGTGGAGATCGCCCCTGGCAACGTCGCCGTCAAAGGTCCGAAAGGGGAGCTGCGTCAGACCCTCTCGCCCGACATGAAGATCGAGCAGGAGGACGGCGTCGTCACGATCAGCCGCCCGACCGACCGCGGCGAGCATCGGGCCCTACACGGGCTCACCCGCAGCCTGATCGCGAACATGGTCGAGGGTGTCACCGACGGCTTTGAGAAGCGCCTGGAAATCCAGGGCGTCGGTTACCGCGCGGCCCTGAAAGGGAAAAAACTTGAGCTGGCGCTCGGCTACTCCCACCCGGTCGCGATCGACGCCCCGGAGGGCATCGAGTTCGAAGTCCCGCAGCCGACTGAAGTCATCATCAAAGGCATCGACAAGCAGCTGGTCGGTCAGGTCGCCGCGGACATCCGCAAGCGCCGTCCGCCGGAGCCCTACAAGGGCAAGGGCATCCGCTACAAGGACGAGCAGGTGCTGCGGAAGGTGGGTAAGCGCGCATGAGCGTCCTCACGAACCGTCAGCGCAGGCTCAAACGGCGTCGCCGGGTCCGCGCCCGCGTCAAAGGCACGGCCGAGCGGCCGCGGCTTTCGGTCTACCGCTCCAACAAGGGCGTCTTCGCCCAGCTCATCGACGACACCAAAGGCCACACGGTGGCCGCGGTCAACTGGATCGAGCCGGACCTGCGCGAGCTCACCGCCTCCGAGCAGGCGAAAAAAGCCGGCGAACTGCTGGCCGAGCGGGCCAAGGGTGCCGGCGTCGAGACCTGCGTCTTCGACCGCGGCGGCTACCAGTACCACGGCCGCGTCAAGGCGCTGGCCGAGGGCGCGCGAGAGGGGGGACTGGCTTTCTAGAACCGTAGTTTCGCTACGGTGAGCCGCTGCTTATGAAGGGCATGAACGCACAGAACGTCGAAACCGTCAGCCCCCGCGGGCTGGACCTGCAGGAGCGGGTGATCGAGATCAACCGTGTCGCCAAGGTGGTCAAGGGCGGCCGTCGCTTCTCCTTCACCGCGCTGGTCGCCGTCGGCGACGAGGAGGGCGTGGTCGGGATTGGCTACGGCAAGGCCCGCGAGGTCCCGCTGGCGATCCAGAAGGGCGTCGAGGACGCCCGCAAGAACTTGATCCGGGTGCCCAAATACGGGAACACCATCACCCACCGCATCATCGGCCGCTTCGGCGCCGGCCACGTCGTCCTGCGGCCGGCCAGCCCCGGTACCGGCGTCATCGCCGGCGGCGGCGTCCGCGCCGTGCTCGAGCTCGGCGGCGTCCGCGACGTGCTCACCAAGAGCATCGGCACGCAGAACCCGATCAATCTCGTCAAGGCGACGATGGACGGCCTGGTCCGTCTGCGGCGGCCGGAGGAGGTTGCGGAGCTTAGGGGCCTGACGATTACCCAGGTGCTTGGGATGGACGGCCAGAACGGTGCCCAGGCAACGGAGACCATCTCTGCCGAGGCAGAGGAGAAATCGGCCGAGCCGGTTGCCGGCGACGAGCCCGCCGAAGCGAAAGCGGCGGAGGGCGCTGAGGCTGAGAAGCAGGAGAGCGGCTCGTGAGCAAAGTAAAGATTCGCCAGACTCGTTCTGCTGCCAAGACCAATCCGAATCAGAAAGCCACGTTGAAGGCTTTGAAGCTGGGGCGGATCGGCAAATCGGTCGAGCTCAAAGACTCCGACCAGTTGCAGGGTCAGCTGCGGGTGGTCTCGCATTTGGTGGAGGTCGACGGTGGCTGAGAAACCTTCCTCAGAGAAAGCACCTAAAGACGGAGAGGCGAAAGTCTCCGAGCGGACCGAAGAGATCGGGCTGCACAACCTGAAGCCGAAGCCGGGCTCGAAAAAGCGCCGCAAGCGGATCGGGCGCGGCGAGGGCAGCGGACTGGGCAAGACCTCGGGTCGCGGTCACAAGGGCGCCGGCTCGCGCTCGGGTCGCAAGCGCAAGGCTGGCTACGAGGGCGGGCAGAACCCGATCCACATGCGGATGCGAAAGCTTCGCGGCCCGCACAAAAAGCAGTCGATGCCGTTCGAGAACTTCCGCACCACGACCCAGGCCGTCAATCTCTCCGACCTCGAGGACCGCTTCGACAGCGGCGCCGAAGTCACTCCGGCGAGCCTGAAGGAGAAGGGCCTGGCCAAGCGCAAGGACCCGGTCAAGGTGCTCGCCCGCGGTGAGATCAAGAAGAAACTTGAGGTCCACGCGCATGCTTTCAGCGCGGCTGCCAAAGAGAAGATAGAGGCGGCCGGCGGTTCCTGTCACACTCTGGAGCCGTAAATGCTCAAAACGATTCTCAACGCCTTCAGCGTTGCCGAGATTCGCAAGAAGCTTGCGTTCACGGCGGCGATCCTCGCCCTTTATCGGCTGGGTGCCTACATCCCTGCCCCGGGCGTCGATATCAACGCGGTTAAGGAAATCCAGGACAACTTCGGCGGCTCCGGCGTCCTCGGCTTCCTCAACATGTTCTCGGGCGGCGGTCTCTCCCGGTTGAGCCTGTTCGCGCTGGGGATCATGCCCTACATCACCGCCTCGATCATCTTGCAGCTGCTGACGGTGGTCGTCCCCTCGCTCGAGCGCCTGCAGAAAGAGGGCGAGGTCGGACAGCAGAAGATCACCCAGTACACGCGCTATCTGACCGTGGGCCTGGCCTTCGCGCAGTCGATCGGCTACGTCTTCCTCTTCCGCTCCTTCGGCAACGAAAGCGGCACCAGCGTCGTCGGCTCCCTTACCTTTCCGAAGCTCTTCCTGATCGTGATGTGCCTGACCGCCGGCTGCACCCTGCTGATGTGGATGGGCGAGCTGATCACCCAGCGCGGGATCGGCAACGGCATCTCGCTAATGATCTTCGCCTCGATCGCTTCGAGCATCGTGCCCGGCCTTTCGAAGTGGTGGAACAACCCCGACCAGGTCTTCGTTGTGATGATGCCCTTCATCGCCCTCGCGGTGATCGTCGCGATCGTCTTCGTCCAGGAGGGCCAGCGCCGGATCCCGGTCCAGTACGCGAAACGGGTCGTCGGGCGGAAAATGACCTCGGGCGGCTCGACCTACCTGCCGCTGCGGGTCAACATGGCCGGCGTCATCCCGGTCATCTTCGCCGCCTCGATCATGGCCTTCCCCTCGACGGTCGGCCAGCTGCTGAACACGGAAACGGCGCTCGACTTCGCCGCCTTCTTCGGGCCGAACAAGTGGCCCTACGTGATCGGCGAGATCTTCTTCATCATCGTCTTCACCTACTTCTACACCGCGGTCACCTTTAACCCGGTCGACCAGGCCGACAACCTGAAGAAATACGGCGGCTTCATCCCCGGCGTGCGCCCGGGCCGGCCGACCGCCGAGTACCTGGACAAAATCCTCTCCCGCCTGACCTTTCCCGGAGCGCTCTACCTGGGGGCGGTGGCGGCTCTGCCGACGATCCTGATCAGCCAGACCTCGGCCAACTTCTACTTTGGCGGCACCTCCATCTTGATCGTGATCGGCGTTGCGCTGGATACGGTCAAGCAACTGGAGGCTCAGCTGATGATGCGCAATTACGAGGGCTTCCTCAAATAGGCTGAGGGCCCTGCAAAGCGGCGCATCTCGGGGTCCTCGGTCGTCACGCACTAATGTGCGCTCCCCTCGTCGACTTCCCTGCGTCCCCGACCTGCTTGCTTTTCGGACCCTCATTCCTATTTGAGAAGGTGATCGTCCAATGTCTGAGCTGAATCTCGTCCTACTCGGCCCGCCTGGTTCCGGCAAGGGAACCCAAGGTGAGCGCTTGAACGAAGACCTGCGGTTGCCCTACTACGCGACCGGGGACATTCTCCGCGGCGCGGTACGCGATGAAACCGAGCTGGGGAGGACCGCGAAGGAGTACATGGACCGCGGCGACTTGGTACCCGACGAGGTGATCGTCGGGGTGATCGCCGAGCGGATCAACTCCGCGGAGGCCCGTGACGGCTTCATCCTCGACGGGTTCCCGCGGACCACGCCCCAGGCCGAGGCCCTCGACGCGAAGCTCGGCGACTTGGGCCGGACGGTGACCGCGGTCCTGCTGATTGACGTCTCCGACGACGAGGTCGTCCGCCGGCTCGGCGGCCGCCGCACCTGCGAGGCCAACGGGCACGTCTTCCACGTCGACTTCGAACCGCCCAAGCAGCAGGGAGTCTGCGACCTCGACGGCTCGCCGCTGATTGTCCGCGACGACGACAAGCCCGAGGTGATCCGCAAGCGCCTCGAGACCTACCACGAGAAGACCGAGCCGCTCGTCTCCTACTACGACAGCCGCAGCGTCCTGCGCCGGATCGCCGGCGAGGCGACGCCGGAAACGGTGGCGGAGGAGATCCGCCGCACCCTGGCGACGCTGCGGATGCAGGACGAGACCGTCTAGCTCCGTTCGGTGCGGGTCCGCCGCGCCCGACCATTAGCGTGTACCGGATGATCATCAAAAAGACCCCGGAGCAGGTCGAGAAGATGGCCGCTTCCGGAGAGGTCCTGGTCCGCTGCCTGAAGATGCTGGAGTCGAAGGCCCGGCCCGGAACGACCACCAAGGAACTCGACGCCGCCGCTGAGAAGTTCATTCGCTCGCAGGGCTGCGAGCCCGCCTTCAAGGGCTACCGCGGCTTCCCGGGGTCGATCTGCGCCTCGCCTAACTCGATGGTCGTCCACGGCATCCCCGACGGCTACCAGCTGAAGCGAGGCGACGTGCTCTCGATCGACGTTGGCGTGATCAAGGACGGCTGGGTCTCCGATGCGGCGATCACGGTGCCGGTCGGCCCGGTCAGCCCGGAGGCGGAAAAGCTGCTTGACGTCACCAAAGCCTCGCTCTTCGCCGGGGTCGAGCAGATGCGCCCGGGCAATCACCTCGGCGACGTCTCCTCGGCGATCCAGCGCAGCGTCGAGGCTGAAGGGCTCTCGATCATTCGCACGCTCGTCGGCCACGGGATCGGCCGCGACATGCACGAGGAACCTCAGGTCCCGAACTTCGGCGATCCCGGCCGCGGGCCAGAGCTGGAGGAGGGGATGGTGCTGGCGATCGAGCCGATGGTCAACGCCGGCGGCCCGCTGGTGCGGATGGGCGACGACGGCTGGGCGGTCTATTCAGAAGACGACTCGCTGGCTGCGCACTTCGAGTTCACCGTCGCGGTGACGCCCGAGGGCCCACGGGTACTCACCCCCTGGCACGAAGCCGAGCAGGCTTAGTCGCAGCTCAGGCGGACGCCGCGGCGCCGGTGGCCAGAGGGTTCGACTCGCCGGGGATCAGCTTGCGGTAGGCGATCCAGCCCTGGAAGTTGCCGCTCCACTCGCTCTCCTGGAGCTCGGCCGCGGTCATCGGGCGCGCAACGTGCTCCATCGGCGACATGTGGCCGCTTTCGGCCAGCCGGTCGTAGAGGGCGACATCGGCGGAAAGGTCGCGGGTACCGGCGTGGGTGAGGTAGCTGACTCGGGCGCAGCGGCCGATCGAGATCTTTGCCAGTTCCTCGTCCGAGCTGGCCTCCTCGCGCTCAGCCTCGCCAACCAGCGGCAGGTGCCATTCGTCGGGTTCCAGGCGGGTGGGCACCGAGCGCTCGAGCGCCTCGCGCATCTTCTGCGCGATCAGGCGGATCTCCGGCTGGGCGTCCGGGTGGCAGCGGAGGTTGAAGAAGTTGTCCCAGGTAGTGGCGGAGACGATCACGGTGTGCCACATGAACGGCTCCAACAGGCGGTTGGCGACCTGCTTGTGGACGTTCAGCCACTCCGCCGGCGGCTCCTTGAGCTGATCTTGCGCCGCCTCCAGGCAAGCGCGCAGGTCGTCGTAGCCGGCGACGTTCTCGGGGCTGGTGATCAGGCCGAGCACGTGGCGGACGGCATCGTCGCGCGCGGCCAGCCACTCGGCTTCGGCGGCGTCGCGGGCCGCTCCGGTCAGCGCCGGCCCCGCCTGCATCCCGGGCTGGTTGGAGCCGAACTCGATCGGCACGTAGGGATCGTCGAGCAGGCGCCGCAGCTGTTTGGCGACTGGGATCGCCCGCGAGCTGGCCGAGTTGCGCGAGAAGACGCGGTGGGTGTTGAACTCGGCGAGGACGAAGCGGGGGAAGGTAGCCTCGAGCGTGGTCAGCCGGTGCCCGGCGGGCGAGACTGAATCGGCGAGGACTTTGGCGGCGAAACCCATCGGTCCAAACACTCTGGCACTCACGGGGGACGCCAACAAGTCCGATCGGAAGCGTAAATTGGGAGCTATCCGGCGCGCCTTACGCAGGCGTCGCCCAAGGCACGTCCCTGCTATCTTTCTCCGTCGGCCTAGTTGGCCGGTTGGTTCATCCTGCCGTCCGATTCATGGGGCGCGTAGGAATCCTGTTGTCAAGACGAGATCCGGAGCAATGAAGGTTCGAGCTTCCGTTAAGCCGATGTGCGAGAAGTGCAAGGTAATCCGCCGAAATGGGGCGGTCCTGGTGATCTGCCAGAACCCGCGCCACAAGCAGAGGCAGGGCTAGCGTGGCACGCATCGCCGGCATCAACATCCCGGTCGCCAAACGGACCGAAATCGGGCTCACCTACATCTTCGGGATCGGTCAGTCGACGGCTCAGCAGATCCTCAAAGAGACGGGCGTCGACCCGAACACCTTGGTCAAAGATCTGACCGAGGACGAGGTGATGAAACTTCGCGAGGCGGTCGAGAACCGCGAGGTCGAGGGCGACCTGCGCCGCGAGCGCTCGCAGAATGTCAAACGGCTGATGGAGATCGGCTCCTACCGGGGCTTGCGCCACCGTCGCGGCCTGCCGGTCCGGGGCCAGCGCACGAAGACCAACGCCCGCGGCCGCAAGGGCCCGCGCCGCCTCAGCGTCGCCGGCAAGCGCAAGGTATAGGGATCCGAGATGGCTGAGAAAAAACCCGCCAAAGGGCGCACGCGGCGCCGCGTCAAAAAGAACGTCACCTACGGCCAGGCGCACATCAAGACTTCCTTCAACAACACGATCGTCACCCTCACCGACACCGACGGCAACGTGATTGCCTGGGAGTCGGCCGGATCGGCCGGGTTCAAAGGCTCGCGCAAGTCGACCCCGTTCGCCGCCCAGGTCACCGCCGACGCTGCTGCCAAAAAGGGCATGGAACACGGCCTTGAGCGCGTCGAAGTCTTCGCCAAGGGCGCCGGTTCGGGCCGTGAGACGGCGATCCGCTCGCTGCAGGCCGCCGGTCTCGACGTGACCACCGTCAAGGACGTTTCCCCGCAGGCCCACAACGGCTGCCGACCGAAGAAGCGGAGGAGGGTCTGATGGCTCGCGACACCGCTCCCCAGTGCAAGCAGTGCCGCCGCGAGGGCCAGAAACTTTTCCTCAAGGGTGAGCGCTGCTTCACCGACAAGTGCGGCGTCGAGCGTCGCTCTTACCCGCCTGGTGAGCACGGTCGTGGCCGCCTGCGGCAGTCCGAGTACCGCGTGCAGCTGCGCGAGAAGCAGAAGACCCGCCGCTACTACCAGGTGCTGGAGAAACAGTTCCGCGCCTATTACGAAAAGGCCGCCCGCCAGGAAGGCGTCACCGGCGAGAACCTGCTGCGGCTGCTCGAGTCCCGGTTCGACAACGTGCTCGTCCGCCTCGGCTTTGCCGCCTCGCGGCGCCAGGCGCGGCAGCTGATCACCCACGGCCACTGGCAGATCAACGGCCGCCGGGTCAACATCCCCTCTTACCAAGTTCGTCCCGAGGACATCATCTCGATCAAGGCCGGATCGTCGGCCACCGACACGATCCAGCGGGCCACCGAACTCGTCTCGACGGTTCCGGCCTGGCTGCAAGCCGATCACGATGCCCTCACCGCCAAGGTCCTGCGCTACCCCGAGCGCTCCGAGATCTCGGCGCCGGTTCAGGAGCAGCTGATCGTCGAGCTGTACTCCAAGTAGTCCGGAACCCCACTCAGAACACGCAACGAAGGAACTCATGACCACTGATTTCCAGGTCCCTCGCATCACCTCCGAGAAAATCGATGACCGTCGCGGCACTTTCACGATCGAGCCGCTCGACAAGGGCTTCGGTTACACGTTCGGCAACAGCCTTCGCCGCGTCCTGCTCTCCTCGCTGGGCGGCGCCGCGATCACCAGCGTCCGCATCGAGGGCGTAGCGCACGAGTTCTCGACCGTCCCCGGCGTCAAAGAGGACGTCACCGACATCGTCCTCAACCTCAAGGATCTGGTCGTCCGCATGCACACCGACGCCGACGAGGTCGAGGCGCCGCTGGTCGCCACCGGCCCCGGCGAGGTAAAGGCCAAGGACATCGATCTTCCTTCCGGCGTCGAGATCCTTAACCCCGACGCGCCGATCGCGACGCTCGAGAAAAAAACCAAACTCGAGGTCTACCTGACGATCGGCCGCGGCCGCGGCTACTCGCCGGCCGAAGAGAACAAGTCCGACGAGCAGCCGATCGGCGTCATCCCGATCGACTCGATCTTCTCGCCGATCCGTCGCGCCTCCTACGCGGTCGCCGCCGCCCGCGTCGGCCAGCGGACCGACTTCGACAAACTCACCCTTGACCTTGAGACCGACGGTTCGATCGAGCCGGGGGCAGCGCTGCGCGAAGCCTCCGAGATCCTGATCAAGAGCCTGGCGATCTTCACCGACGCCGACCGGGTCGAAGAGCTGACCGCCCGCGAGCCGGTCCCGGCCGTCCCCGCCGACGGCTTCTCCTCTACGGGCGAAAGCAACGGCGCCGCCAGCAACGGCCTCGACGAGATCCTGATCGAGGAGCTCGAACTCGGCGTCCGCTCCTACAACTGCCTCAAGCGCGCCGGCGTCCAGACCGTCGGCGACCTCGTGCGTAAGTCGCGCGCGGAACTGAACGCGATCCCGAACTTCGGCTCCAAGTCGATCGAGGAAGTAATCGAGACCCTGCACTCCCGCGGCCTCGATCTTCAGGCAGACTAAGGGCTCGAACTAGGGAGAGCGGAGGATCCGGTGCGGCACAAAAAGAAGCGCAACAAGCTCAGTCGCGACAAAGCCCACCGGTCGGCCCTGCTCTCGAACCTCTCGAAGCAGCTGATCGAGCACGAGCGGATCCAGACCAGCCAGGCCAAGGCCAAGGCGGTCAAGCCCGAGGTCGAGAAGCTGATCACGCTCGCCAAACGCGGTGACCTGCACGCGCGGCGGCAGGCGCTGGCCACGCTCCACAACGACAAGTTCATCGTCCACAAGCTGTTCGACGAGGTGGGGCCGCGCTACGCGACCCGGCCGGGTGGGTACACCCGGATCGTCAAGCTCGGTCCGAGGAAGTCCGACTCGACCGAGATGGTGTTCCTCGAGCTGGTCTAGGTGGGGCCGGGGGTGGGGCACCCTCGTTCTGACAAAAGCCGGCCTAATTAGGCCGGCTTTTTGAGTATCCGCCAGCCCGAGGGTGCCCCACCCCCGACTTCAGGCGGTAGGTGACTGACTCTAGGTACAGGCCGTGAGGCGGCGCGGTGTCTCCGGCTGCAGTTCTAGGGGCTCCAGATAGGAGTTGGACGAAGCTCTCGACGGTGCGGCGGCCGCTGGCTACTTCTAGCTGGGTGCCGACCAGGACTCGGACCATGTTGCGCATGAAGGCGTCGGCGGTGATGCGGAAGGTGAGGATGTCACCCTCCTGCTCCCAGGAGGCAGCGTGGATGTCTCGGTCGAAGCGGACGTGGTCGGTTTGGGTGGGGGTGAAGGCGGTGAAGTCGTGGGTGCCCCCTAGGGCTTCGGCGCAGGCTTGTAGGGACTCTTGATTGATCTTGTGGGGCCACCAGAGGGACTTGCCTTGCTCGAAGGGGCTGGGGGCCGAGCGGGCCAGGAGCCGGTAGAGGTAGCTGCGGGACTTGGCGTCGTGGCGGGCGTTGAAGCCGTCCTGGACGATGGCGGCGGCGGTGACGGCGACGTCGTCGGGGGCGAGGCCGTTGAGGCGGCGCGTTAGGTCCTCGGGCACCTCCGCGGTCGTCTCGAAGCTCGCCACTTGCCCTAGGGCGTGGACGCCGGTGTCGGTGCGGCCGGCCACGGTCAGCTCGATCGACTCTCGGAGCACGGTTGCTAGCGCCGTCTCTAGCTCTCCTTGGACAGTCCGCTGGCCTGGCTGACGGGCCCAGCCGCGGAAGTCGGTGCCGTCGTATTCGATGTCCAGCCGCACGGTGGGCACGGCGGCAGTATCCCCGACCCCGATGGGTCTCGCCGCCCTCGTAATATCGGTCCCGTGCGCATCCTTCTCACCAACGACGACGGTATCTCGGCGCCGGGGCTGCAGGCCGCGCGGCGGGCGCTGGTTGAGCTTGATGACGTCGAGGTCGATGTCATCGCTCCTGACTCGAACCGCAGCGCGATTGGGCGGGGGATCACTACGCGGTCGCCGCTGACGGTTGAGGAGGTCACTTTCGACGACGGACGGGTTGGGTATGCGACGGACGGGACGCCGGTTGATTGCGTGCGGTTTGCCGAGCTGGGCCTAGTTGGTGGGCGGCCTGACCTGATCGTCTCCGGGATCAACCACGGGGCCAACCTCGGCGACGACATCACCTACTCGGGCACGGTGGCGGCGGCGCTGGAGGGGATCATCCTCGGCATTCCGGCGATCGCCGTCTCCCAGCAGTCTTCGGCCGGTGGGCTCGGTTACGTCAGCGGCCAGTTCGACTTCTCGGTTGCCGCCCCCTTCACCGCCCAGCTCGTTGGGCGCCTGCGCGAGGAGTCGATGCCCGAGGCGACGCTGATCAACGTCAACTGCCCCTCCCGCGAGCCGACTGGGATCGAGGTGACGAAGCTCGGTAAACGGATCTACAACGACGAGCTGAAGCTGGTCGAGGAGAAGGACGGGCGTCGCCACTACGAGATATACGGCTGGCAGCCTGGCTACGAAAAAATCGAAGGCACCGATCTGCACGCGATCGCCGAGGGGCGGATCGCGGTCACTCCGATCCACTTCGACCTCACCGACCACGGCGGCCTCGAGCGCCTGCGTAGCTGGGGGTTCGAGGAGATGCTGGCCAGCGCCGCGACCGCGTGAGCTCTGCACCCAAGCAACGCGCCGAGGAGCTGCGAGAGCTCCTCGCCCACCATAACCACCTCTATTACGTCCTCGACGATCCGCAGATCGGCGACGACGAGTACGACGCGCTGCTCGACGAGCTGCGGGTGCTGGAGAAGGAATACCCCGAGCTGGCGACGCCGGACTCGCCGACGCAGCGGGTGGGCGCGGCGCCGCTCGAGCACTTCGACCCGGTCGAGCACCTGGAGGGGATGCTCTCGCTCGGCAACGCCCGCAACGAGGAGGAGCTGCGGGCCTGGGAGAACCGGCTCGCCAACTACCTCAAGCGCCTCGACATCACCGCCTCGGAGTTCAGCTATACGACTGAGCCGAAGATCGACGGCCTCGCCGTCACCCTCACCTACGTGAACGGGGTGCTGGTCCGCGGCGCCACCCGCGGCGACGGCCGGGTCGGCGAGGACGTGACTCAGAACCTGCGGACGATCGGCTCGGTGCCGCTGAAGATGAAAGGCAAGGCGCCCGAGTTGGTCGAAGTCCGCGGCGAGGCTTACCTGCCGATCGCCGCCTTCAAAGCTCTGAACGAGCGCCGCGCCGAGGCCGGCGAACCGACCTTCGCCAACCCGCGCAACTCGGCCGCCGGCTCGATCCGCCAGCTCGATCCCAAACTGGCCGCCGAACGGCCGCTCTCAACCTGGTTCTACGGGATCGGGGCGGTGCGCGGGCTCGACCTGCCGACCCACATGGCCGAGGTCGAATGGCTGCAGGAGAAGGGCTTCAAGGTCAACCCCGACACCGACCATCACAAGGGAGTGGAGGGAGTCGTCAAGCGCTGCCACTGGTGGGAGGAGCGGCGCGACGAGCTCGACTACGAGATCGACGGTGTCGTCGTCAAGGTCGACGAGAAGGCGCTCTGGCGCGAGCTCGGGGTGGTCGGGCGCGAGCCGCGCTGGGCGATCGCCTGGAAGTTCCCGCCGACCACGGCGACGACGAAGCTGAACCGCGTGGTCTGGAACGTCGGCCGCACCGGGCACCTGGTCCCGTTCGCGATGCTGAAGCCCGTCCACGTTGGCGGCGTCACCGTCACCACTGCCACCCTCCACAACGAGGAGGACCTGGCTCGTAAGGACGTGCGCGAGGGCGATGAGGTGGTAGTGATGCGGGCCGGTGACGTGATCCCGCAGGTGGTCTCGCCGCGGCTGCCGCGCAAGAACCCGCGGACGCGTAAGCCGCGGCCGCCGAAGAAGTGCCCGATTTGCAATACCCCGACGATCAAGCCCGCGGATTCGGTCTTCACGATCTGCCCCAACCGCACCGGCTGTCCCGGGCAGTCCTTCCAGGCCGTCAAACACTTCGTCAGCAAAGGCGCGATGGACATCGACGGGCTAGGGGAAGAGCGCGCCGGCCAGTTCCTGAAAGAAGGCCTGATCCGTGATGTCGCCGATATCTACGACCTGTCTGAGGAGCGACTGGTCCAGGTCGAGCGCTTGGGCGAGATCTCCGCCCGCAACCTCGTGGCGGCGATCGAGGCCTCCAAGCAGCAGCCCTTCAAACGCGTCCTCTACGCGCTCGGCTTGCCTGGCGTCGGATCGGTCACCGCCGAGGCCTTGGCCGACCACTTCGGCTCGATCGACGACCTGCACGAGGCCGATCCGGAGGCGATCGAGGAGGTCGAGGGGGTGGGGCCGATCATGGCGGTGCAGATTTCCGAGTCGATCACCGACGACGCCACCTGGGCCCTGGTCGAGAAGCTGAAGGAGAAGGGGCTGAAGCTGGAGGCCGATCCCTCCGAACGGCGCCAGCAGGGCGGCCCGCTGGAAGGGAAGACCGTCGTCCTCACCGGCACCCTGCCGGAGCTGACCCGCGAGGAGGCGGCGGCGATGGTCAAGTCGGCCGGCGGCAAGGTGACCAGCTCGGTCTCGAAGAAAACTGACTACGTCGTCGCCGGCGACAACCCCGGCTCGAAGCTCGCCAAAGCCGAGAAATTCGGCACCGAGATCCTCGACGAAGCGGGGCTGCGGGAGCTGGTCGGCGCTTAGTAGCCGGCGACGGCGCCGGCGATTCGGTCCTGATCGAGGTGGGCGAGGGTGAGGCTGCCGACGCCGTTCATCAGGATCGAGAAGGCCATGATCCGGCCGCTGCGGTTGAAGCAGTAGCCAGAGAGGTTGCTGACGCCGGTGATCGTGCCGGTCTTGGTGCGGCAGCGGCCGTAGGCGGCGGTGCCGTGCATGCGGTCGTCGACGGTGCCCTCGTGGCCGGCCAAGGCCAGGTCCTGGATGAACTGGTCGCCGGAGGGGTCCTGTCGCATCGCCAGCAGCAGGTTGACCACCTGGCGGGGGCTGGCGCGGTTGCCGCGGGTGAGGCCGGAGCCGTCGATTGCGTGGACGGCGGAGCCGTGCGAGCTGGCGAAGGTCTCGACGACCTGTGCTCCCGCCGCCGTGGTGCCTGCGCCGCCGAGGCGGGCGCCGAGGAGCTTGATCAGCATCTCGGCGAAGAAGTTGTCCGACCAGACGTCGGTGGTGTCGACGATGCGGTCGAGGGTGGGGGACTGCACCGTCGCCACCCGTTCGGCATAGGCGGGGGTAGTCCGCAGCGCCACCTGGGTGGGCACGCTGACTCCGGCCGCGCGCAGCGAGCGCGCCAGCTTCGTAGCGGCCAGCTTCGCCGGATCGGAGGCGAAACCGCTGGAGCTGGTCGAGCCGCGGAAGCCGGAGTTGAAGGCGAGGCCGGAGAGCGGCCCGATATAGCTGCTGGTCGCGTAGCCCGAGTCGGCGACCCCACGCAGCCGGTCGAAGACGGTGTCGTCGGCGTAGATGCGGCCGGTCACCGAGGTGATCCCGGCGGCCTTGATCTGCGGCGTCAGCGCCAGCAAGTTGGTGCCGAGCCCGGCCAGGTAGCCGTTGTAGAAGGCGGGGGTCCCCAGCACTGGGTCGCCGCCGCCTTGCAGATAGATGCTCCCGTGCAGGACCCCGTTGGTGTCGATCTTGCCGTCGCGGAAGACCTTGGTCGGGATCCGGGTTTCCGGGCCGAGCTGGGCGAGCACGGTCGCGGTCGTAAACAGCTTCATATTCGAGGCGAGCATCCGCGGGCGGCCGGGGGCCTTGGCGCAGACAGTTTTCCCGGTTTCGGCGTCAACGACGACCAAACCGCTGGCGCTGCCGCCGCCCTGGCCGAGCCAGGCGCGCATCTGATCGCAGCTCGCGCCCGCCTGCGCGGAGCCGGCCGCGAGCAGGAAAAGGCCTGCTGAGGTCACCAAAAAGAGGAGCAGGATGCGTTTCACCGGGTTTTCCAACACGCGAGATGAGGAAGGTAGCGGTCGAGGATGACCTCCAGCCCTGGAATACTGCACGTATGGGTGAAGTCGTAGACATCGAGTCCAAACCGCGTAAGCGGAAAGGCCGGCGCAAAAAGCCCTCGAAGACGGCGCTGGTCCTCGGTGGCGGCGGCTTTACCGGCGGGGTCTACGAGATCGGCGCGCTGCGGGCGCTCGACCTGCTGGCGGTCAACAGCACGGTCAACAACTTCGACGTGTACGTCGGCACCAGCGCCGGCTCCTTCGTCGCCTCGATGCTGGCCAACGGGGTCTCGCCAGAGGAGATGATGCAGGTCATAAACGAGCGCGTTCCCTCGGACCTCGAGGACCTCGACCTCAGCCGCGTCCTCAAACCGAACTACCTCGGCTTCCTCAGCAAAGCGGCTGCCCTGCCGCTGCGGACCGCCCAGCTGCTGCGGCAGCTGACCCGGATTGGCGAGCTCTCGATGATCGACATCGGCGTCGGCCTCGCCGAGGCGCTGCCGACCGGCATCTACTCCGGCCGCGGCCTCTCCGACTACGTCGAAGAAGCGCTCACCGACCCGGCCCGCGTCAACGACTTCCGCCTGCTCGACAACGAGCTCTACCTAACCGCGACCGACCTCGACACCTGCGAGCGGATTGTCTTCGGCGAAGAGGGCTGGAGCGACGTGCCGATCTCCAAAGCGGTCGAGTGCTCGACCTGCCTGCCGATCGTCTACAAGCCGGTCGACCTGAAAGGACGCCAGTTCGTTGACGGCGGGATCCGTTCGACTACCAACGTCGACATCGCGGTCGAGAAGGGTGCCAAGTTCATCGTTGTCGTCAACCCGCTGGTGCCCTACGTCAACGACTTCCAGAACACGATCCCCACCGTGACCGGCCGCCGCGTGCGCCGCGTCTCCGACATGGGGCTGCCGGCGATCGCCAATCAGACCTTCCGCCTGATCGCCCACCAGCGCCTCCACCAGGCAGTCGAGCAGTGGCAGGAGAGATATCCGGGCGTCGACATCATCCTGCTCGAGCCCGAGCCGACCGACGAGTTGATGTTTGGCACCCCGATCATGGACTACTCGCGGCGCCTGAAGATCGCCAAGCACGGCTTCGAAACCGTCACCGCCACCCTCGCCAAGGACTACGACCGCTACAAGGAGATCGCCGAGCGCCACGGCCTCGAAATCTCCGAGCGCCGCGTCCGCCGCGTCGTCGAGAAGGCGACAGACGAGGAGCCCGAGGAGATGTCGACCTGGCGCCGGGTCCTCGAGCAGACGACGTCCGTCCTGCTGCGGCAGAGCGGCCAGGCCTCCTAGTAGCTGCAGCGTCCGCGGCTCAGGCCGCGTAGAGCTGCTCGATCGCGCCCTCGTGCTTCTGAGCGACGACGGCGCGCTTGACCTTCAGGGTCGGCGTCAGCTCGCCGGACTCCTGGGAGAGGTCGTGGGGGAGGATCGAGATCTTCTTCACCTGCTCGACCCGGGCGAAGTTCTGGTTGATTTTCTCAACGTGGGCCTCGATCGCGGCCTTGACGTCGGGGTTCTGGGCGAGCTGGGCGGGATCCTCGGGGAGGTTGTTTTCCTGGGCGTATTTGGCCGCCTCTTCGGGGTCGAGGGTGACCAGGGCCACCAGGTAGGGGCGGCGGTCGCCGACGACGACGCACTGGGAGACCAGCGGGTGCTGCTTGATTTCGGCCTCGAGGTTGGCGGGGGTGATGTTCTTGCCGCCCGCGGTGATGATGATGTCCTTTTTGCGGCCGGTGATCTTGATGAAGCCATCGGGCTCGATCTCGCCGATGTCGCCGGTGTGGAGCCAGCCGTCAACGATCGTCTCCCGCGTCGCCTCCGGGTTCTTGTGGTAGCCCTGGAAGACGTTCGGGCCCTTGACGAGGATCTCGCCGTCGTCGGCGATCTTCACCTCGCAGCCCGGGAACGGTTTGCCGATCGTGCCGACCTTGAAGTCCTCGGGGGTCGAGATCGTCGCCGCGGTCGAGGTCTCGGTCATCCCCCAGCCCTCGAGCACGAGGACGCCGGCGGCGTCAAAGAAGCGCAGGATCTCCGGGTTGATCGGGGCGGCGCCGGAGACGGCGAGGCGGATGCGGCCGCCGAAGAGACCGCGGATTTTCGACAGCACTTTCTTGTCAGCGAAGTCGTACTGGCGCTGCAGCAGGAAGCCCGGTTTACGGCCAGCGCGTTCGGTCGCCCGCATCTTCGCGCCGACCCCAATCGCCCAGTTGAAGATCGCCTTTTTGGCCCCGCCCTCTTTCTCGATCGCGCTGGTCGCGGCGGTGTAGATCTTCTCGAAGATCCGCGGCACCGAAGGGAAGTAGGTCGGTTTCAGTTCGGCCAGGTTCGGGAGGATCTTCAGCGGGTCCCGCTCCCAGTAAGCGAGGGTGGTGCCGAGGTCGAAGGTCCCGAACTGGATCAGCAGCGCGAAGGAGTGGGCCAGCGGCAGGTAGAGGTAGGCGACGTCCTCGTCCTCGATGACGCTGACGTCGTTGACCATGTTCAGCATCGAGCGGTAGTTGCCGTGGCTGATGATGCAGCCCTTCGGCGGCCCGGTGGTGCCGGAGGTGTAGATGAAGGTGCAGATGTCATCGGGGGTGACGGCCTCGTAGAGCGTCTTCCAGGTGGCGGCGTCGCCGCCGGCGCCTTTGGCGACCAGGTCCTCCATCGAGATCGCGTCCTCGGCGCTGCCGCTCATCAGGACGATCTGCTCCAGTTGCGGCAGCTGGTCGCGTACCTCGCGCACCTTCTGCAGCTGTTCGGCGTCCTCGACGACGACCACCTTCGAGTCGGAGTTCTCGAGCACGTAGCGGCACTCCTCCGGCGAGTTGGTCTGGTAGATCGGGACCACGGTGGCGCCGACCGAGAGCGCGGCGAAGTCGAAGTAGGTCCACTCCGGGCGGGTGTTGCCGAGGATCGAGACCCGGTCGCCTTTATCGACCCCGAGGGTGACCAGGCCGAAGGCGAGGGGCCGGACGATCTCGACGACTTCGTCGAAGGTGCGATCAATCCAGCGGTCGCCCTCCTTGAACTTGACCGCGACGGCCGAGCCGTACATCTCCGCCGCCCGCGGCAGCAGGTCGGCGATCGTCTTCGAGTTGGTGCCTCTCCCCGACATCTGCCGGGGGAGTCTAGTTCAGCGCCGCGCTCGGGGCGGGGCCTGGCTGGCCGGCCGGGCAGCGATGCTGCGCAGCGAGGTTTCGAACAGCGTTCGGTCGATCCGGCCGTGGTAGATCGGCACCCCCATCTCAACGCACTTGCCAATCACTTCCTGTCGCTCCATCTGCATCTGGTCGGCGAGCTCGGCGGGGGTGAGGTGATGGGCCATCGATGACCTCCCGGTCGTGAGAAGTGGGTAGCGAACATATTCATCCCGCCGGCGGGGGCTGTCAACCGTAGAAGCTCGCAGCTTGCGGAATCAGCTCGAAGTCCCGGCCCGCGATAATGGTCGTGGATGTCCTCTGAAGTCGCCGTCAAACCGCTGCCCCGGCGGGGCAGGTTCTGGGTCGTCGCCCTGCTGGCGATGGGTCTCTTTGCCCTCAGCTACGCGATCGTCAATATCGCCACCCAGAAGGAAGACAAGGGGATCGTCCACGTCGCGGGCATCTCGGACGCTCAGGAACTGTTCGGTGGGGTGCCGCAGGAAGGGGACCGGCTCGGCTCAGACGACGCCCCGGTGACGATCCAGGTCTTCAACGACCTGCAGTGCTCGAGCTGCCGCGACGACTTCCTGAGGACGATCCCCGGGCTGATGGAAAACTACGTCCGCTCCGGCGACGTCAAGCTCCTCTACCGCCACTACTCAAACGCGGAAACGGCGCAGGAGCTCGGCTTCTACGGGGCTGAGGCGGCGGCCGAACAGGGCTACGGCTGGCAGTACCTCTACCTCTTCTTCCGCAGCCAGGAAGAAGCGAAGCGATTCCGCACCCCCAAGCTCTTCGAAGGCTTCGAGAGTTCGGTTGCCGGCGGCGTCGAGGAACTGGAAATCGAAGAATGGAACCAGGCGCTGGAAGAGGCGAAGGTCTCTGACAGCGCGATCCAGAAGCGGCTGGAAGGCTACGAGGAACTCGGCCGCCAGCTCGGCATCCGCTACGGGCAGGGGATGGTCGTCAGCGGCCCAAGCGGGACCAAGACGCTGCAGGAAGGGCCGACCCTCGCCGAAGTGAAGAAGGCGATCGCCGCCGTCGAATAGCGCGACCGAGTTTCGACACAGCGGGGTGTGTCGAGAGCCGGCTGCTGTTAGGCGACGCGGCGCAGGCGCGCCCGCTGCCCGATCACGTCGCGCCACTCGGAGTCGACGATGTGGGCGGGCGAGGTCGTCGCCATGAAGCTGTCGAGGACCGCGGCGAGGCCCTCGGGGTCTTCGAGGTTGGGGAAGTGGGCGGCGCGGGGGAGGGTCTCAAAGCGGCAGTTGGGGATCGAGTGCTGGGCCTCGAGCCCGTGCTTGAGCGGGATCGTGCGGTCCCGCTCGCCCCAGACGATCAGGGTTGGCATCTCGCCGAGCAGGTAGAGGCGGTCACGGGCGCTGACCCTCTGGCCTTGGACGTCGATCACAGAGCGCAGCGTCTGCAGGAAGGCCCGGCGCGAGCCGGGCTCCTGCAGCGGCCCCAGTGCCCGAGCCACCGCCTGCAGGTAGACGCCGGTGTTGTTACCGCGGGCGCGCAGGCGGGCGCCGGCGGCGGCGAGGCCGCCGACCACCTGCGGCCGCGTCGCCAGGCGCAGCAGTGCCGCCGAGCCGGGCAGGGCGGCGCCGCGCAGCAGCGGGCTGACGTCGTGTCCGAGGCCGCCGCTGGAGATGAGGACTAGGCGCTCGGTGCGTTGGGGGAATTGGTAGAAGAACTGCATCGCGACGCCGCCGCCGAGCGAGTGACCGACGATCGTCGCCCGCTCGACCCCGATCGTCGTCAGCAGGTCGCGGATGCTCGCCGCGTGGGCCCCGAGCGAGTAGTCCCCCCGTGGCGTAGCCGCGTCGCCGTGCCCGATTAAGTCGGGAGCAATCACCCGATAGGAGCCGGCCAGCCGGCTCGCCACCGCCTCCCAGTGCCGGGAGGAGTTGATCATCCCGTGGATGAGGACGAGGTTCGGGCCGCTGCCGGCCACCCGGTAGACCGCGCGGTGGCCATGCAGGTTTGCCTCGTGGACCTCGAAGGCGGGAGCGGCGTCCATCCGGTAAGACCCTAGCGGCCGATTTGGCGCTCTTAGACAAGGCGGATAGCGAGCAGAGCCCAGATGTGCCCGAGAAGACCATCGCCCACGCACCCGGCTAGTTCTCGTTTGAGGTCACAATTTGCGACCTCAAAGTTGCTGCTAGTTGCCCTCCTCCCGCACCCTGAAGCCAACCGGTCGCTTTGGTTGTGGTGGCGGAGCGATTAACTGACGCAGGGCGGTAAAGATCTGCCCGAGTTGCTCATCGTGCTCACCCATCCCTCGTTCGATCTGTTCGAGTCGCTTCTCGATCGAAGCATTGGAGCTAGCGACACGCCGCAGCTCGACAAATGCGCGCATGATCTCGATATTGACGGCGATGGCTCGATCGCTGCGGAGAACGCCGGAGAGCATCGCGACGCCCTGCTCGGTGAAGACATAGGGGGCATAACGGCGACCGCCACGGCCATCGTTTGAGATCACAATTTGTGATCTCAAAGCGCCTGCCTCAGCTTTCGTCAACTGGAACATGAAGTCCGAGGGGAAGCGTTTCGCGTTGCGTTTGACCTGCTGGATAAGGACTCTCGTCTCAACGTCATAGAGGTCCGCCAAGTCTTCATCCAGCATCACCTGTCGCTCCCGCATGACCAGGATCCGCTTCTCGATCGCAGGCCCCGCGACCAACTCCAGCGTGGCTGCCTTTTCTTCCGTTTCTGCCATCTAGCCACATGATCACAGATCCATGGATGTTGTTGTCTGCATTCGGATCGCGTGTGACGAGTCTTTGCCTCGCCCGTAGTGTTCGTATCGACATGAGGCAAGGAAAGCTCCGCATAGGTGCCTGGGCAGCGGTCCTAGGCGTTTGGCTGGCCGCCTTGATCGTGATGGGGGCGAGTGCGGCCACGAGTCAGCCGGGCGGTTCGCGGGACCGACCCCGAGATTGCACCACCGACGCGAGCCTCTCACCCGGTGCCAAGTCCGTCATTCGCTTTGTCGTCTGGTGCGGCGTTCAGGAGGGCCGGGTGACCTTGCGGATTCGGCGCTCGAAGGGGCCGGCCTTGATCGGGTTCAGTCGGATCGCCCAAGCATCTGGCCCTGGCGCCGCTGGACCCCTGCGCTGCCGCTCGCACGGTATGGGCCGTGTGTTCTGCTCAGGCCGCAAGAGCGGACCGGTCACTTTTAGCGGCACCATTACCGTCCCTCCCGGGTCGCGCTGCGCCGCCCTGCTCAGGCTCAACGTCTGGCGCTGGACGGGCGATTCGGTCAACTTTCCTAGCGGTTGCCAACGGCACTACGAGGAACCCGAACGCCACCTGCGGCAGATCATCAGTGACCGGGCGTACTACGGGCTCGACGCGGACCTGCAAGGAGATCGGACGGCGATCGTCCGCCGTGCAAAGGGTCTGCTCGGCGCCTGGCGCCGCGGCGACCCAGTCGCGCGCTGGACCTCGATGGAGGAAGCCTTTGGCATGCCCCTGACCGCCGCCGAGCAGACCGAGCTCGAATACAGGGAAACCTATCGTGAACATTTCCAGCACCTGGTCGAAGACAGTGACTGGGTGGCCAGGAACGCGGCGACGACCTGGGCGGGCTATGAGCTCGACGAAGCGGCAGGCGGGATCATCTACGTCGGCTTCACGGTCGAACCTGAGGCGATGCTCGAGAAACTGAAGCGGCACCTGATCGCGCCGGATCGGTTCAAGCCCTTCCCGGCTACGCCCACCTACACGGAGGCGGAACTGGAAAAGATCTGGTTCAGTTTCCCGCGGCCGAAGAGCCCCCTTCGGGGTCTGGTCAACGAGACCAGCATCGACTACCTGGCAAACAAAGTTGAAGTCGGGACCGAACAGGTGGGACGGGTCCGCCGCCTGATCGGAGCCGAATACGGACCTGATGCCCCTTTCGAGGTCGTCTTCGCGGGGAGGGCGATCCTCCTCTGATCGCCGCTCATCGGGGCGCCCGGATTTGAACCGGGGACCTCACCGACCCGAACGGTGCGCGCTACCAGGCTGCGCCACGCCCCGAGAGGAGTCGATTATCCCAGACGGGGGAAGTGGAGGGTCCAGCGGTCCGTGGCGCTACTTTGGGCGGGGACGCGGTTCCATTCGAATGAAGATGGCTCGAGGCTTGATTGCGACGTTTTTGGCTCTACTGACGCTGGCGGCGATGCCGGTGGCGGCGCCTGGCTACCTGCCGCCGGGCTTTGTCGGGATTTCGCCGCAGAACTACGGGACGGCGAAGGACTACCGGCTGATGCGCGAGGCCGATGTGCGGAGCGTGCGGTTGCCGCTGTACTGGGCCGGGATCGAGCCGCTGAACCCGGCCATCTCAGAACGGAACTGGGAAGGGTTCGACCGCGAAGTGCGGCTGGCGGCGGAAGCCGAAATCGAAATCTTCCCCTTCATCACCGCCTCGCCGAAATGGGTGGCGCCGCTGGGAATCGACCTGCCGGTGACCACGGCCCGCCAGCGCCGCGCCTGGGCCTCCTTCGTGCGAGCGGCGGTCCGTCGCTACGGCCCGGACGGCTCCTTTTGGCGCGGGGAAGAGGAGCTGCCTTACTTCCCGGTCACCCGCTGGGAAATCTGGAACGAGGAGAACCTCGTCACCTTCGCCACCGGGCCGGAACCGCGGCGCTTTGCCCGGCTGATCCGGATCGCCGGCGGCATCATCCATCGCGAAGCGCCGGGCTCGAAGGTGATCCTCGGCGGCCTCTTCGGGCGGCCGCTGCAGGTCCCGCCCAACATCGCCTCCGGCGACTTTCTCTCGCGCTTCTACCGCGCCCGCAACGTGAAGAAGTACTTCGACGGCGTCGGCCTGCACCCCTACGTCGCCGACGCGACCGCGATGGGCGCCCAGTTGCACAACCTGCGCCGGATCATGCGCCACCACCACGATCCCGGCACCCCGCTCTACGTCACCGAGCTCGGCTGGGGCTCCGACGACGGCCCGACCCGCTGGCAGCGCGGGCTCTTCGGGCAGGCGTTCCAGCTCTCCAAGGCCTTCTCGATGCTCTCGGCCAACCGCATCCGCTGGGGGGTCGGCGGCGTCTGGTGGTTCACCTGGGTCGACGAAGGCGGGACCTGCGTCTTCTGCGGCTCGGCCGGCCTGCTCGACAAAGCACGCCAGGCGAAGCCGGCCTGGTACCGATTCAACGAATGGACCGGCGGCGATGCCGGCGCGGTGCCGCGGATCGGCGCCGGCAAGGCCGGCGAAGTCGAAGGCGCGGCACCGGTGGAACCGACCACGCAGGAATAGCGAGGCGATCGATTCATCTAGGCTCCGACTCGGACTTCAAACCGAGAAAAGGAGCTGGGATGGCTTTCTCCGTACCTGACCTGCCGTACGCCTACGACGCGCTCGAGCCCCACATCGACGAGGCGACGATGCGCGTCCATCACGACAAACACCACCAGGCCTACGTCGACAAAGCCAATGCCGCGCTCGAGGGCACCGAGTGGGCCGATCGCGACGTCGAGGACGTCCTCCGCAACCTCTCGGCCCTGCCGGGCGACAAGCAGGCGGCGGTCCGCAACAACGCCGGTGGTCACTACAACCACACCCTCTTCTGGCAGATGCTGAGCCCCGACGGCGGCGGTGAGCCGAGCGGCGAGCTGGGCTCGGCGATCGGCGACACCTTCGGCTCCTTCGACTCCTTCAAGGAGGAGTTCAAAAACGCCGGCATCGCCCGCTTCGGCTCCGGCTGGGCCTGGCTGGTCAAAGACTCCTCTGGCCTTGCGGTGGTCTCGACCCCGAACCAGGACTCGCCGATCTCCGACGGCACCACGCCACTGCTCGGCTGCGACGTCTGGGAGCACGCCTACTACCTGAAGTACCAGAACAAACGGCCCGACTACATCGATGCCTTTTGGAACGTCGTCAACTGGGACTACGTCGCGGAGAGGTTCGCCTCGTAGCTTTGATCTGAGGCTGCGGGAACCTGCGCCATTGCGTGCTCGGCCAGTGCGGTGATCGTCAGGCTGGGGTTGACGCCGACGTTCGCCGGCACCGCCGAGCCGTCGCAGACGAGCAGGTTCTCGTAGCCGAAGACCCGCTGGCGAGCGTCGACGACGCCGTCCTCGGGTGAGTGCCCGATCACCGCGCCGCCGAGGATGTGGGCGGTGCTCGGCACGTTGAAGAGGGCCTCGGTCACCGAGCTCTGGGCGAGGCCGCCGGTCCGCTTAGCCAGCCATTCGGCGGCGTCGTTGGCGACCGGGATGAAGGTCGGGTTCGGCTTCTCCGGGTCCTGCTCGGTCTGTAGCCAGACGTTGCCGGAGCGTTTGAGCTTCGGGCGTAGGGCGATCGCGTTGTCGAGCGTCTGCATCACCAGGAGGATGATCGTGCGCCGCGACCAGCCCTTCGGGTAGAGGGCCTTGGCGAAGTTGACGGGGTGGCGGAGGATCTGCCCGAGCAGCTTCAGCGGCCGGGTCACCCGGGTGCCGTCGCCGACCAGCAGCGTGTAGAGCAGCCCCATCGAGTCGCCAGCTTTGCCGTAGGAGACCGTCTCGATGTGGGTGTTGGCGTCGGGATAGATGCTGCCGCTGATCGCCACCCGCTTGGTCAGGTCTTCCGGATAGTCCTCGGGGACGGTGACGGCGAGGATCATCTCGCTATTGGTCCGGACCAGCTCGCCGAGGCGGTTGGAGATGCGCGGCAGGGCGCCGTTCAGGCGGCAGCGCTGCAGCAGCTTGTTGGTGCCGAGGGCGCCGCCGGCGACGACGACCCCGCGGGCCCTGATCGTGCGGCGGCCGCGGCCCGGGATCATTCCGGAGCGTTCGCTCGAGATCGAGTAGCCGTCTGAGCCGTCCTCAGCGCCGAGCGGGCGGATCTCGGTGACGGTGCGGTCGGGGATCACCTCGACGCCCCGCTGTTCAGCCAGGTAGAGGTAGTTCTTAACCAGCGTGTTCTTGGCGCCGCGGGGGCAGCCGACCATGCAGCGCCCGCAGAAGGTGCAGCCGGTCCGTTCGGGCCCCTCGCCGCCGAAGTAGGGATCGGCGACGGTCTTGCCCGGTTCGCCGAAGAAGATCCCGACGGGGGTCTTGCGGTAGGTGTCGCCGACGCCGATCTGCTCTCCGTACTCGCGCAGCAGCTCATCGGCTGCGTCGTCGGTCTCGACGTTGGCGACGCCGAGCATCCGCTGCGCCTCGTCGTAGTGCGGCGCCAGCTCGCTCTCCCAGTCGGCCATGTCACCCCACTGCGGATCCTTGAAGAATTTCGAGGGCGGTTTGTAGAGCGTGCAGGCATAACCGAGGCTGCCGCCGCCGACGCCGCTGCCGCTGACCACGGAGACGTCCTTGAAGGTGGAGAGGCGGAAGATGCCGCGCAGGCCCAGCCGCGGTGCCCAGAAGTAGCGGCGCAGGTCCCAGGTCGACTTCGGGAAGTCCTTGTCGGTGAAGCGTTTGCCGCACTCCAGGACGGCGACCTTGTAGCCCTTTTCGGCCAGGCGCAGCGCCGAAACCGAGCCCCCGAACCCGGAGCCCACCACCACCCAGTCGTAGTCGTACTGGCTCATTCGAGCCAAGCCCGTGGCGGCTTAGGCCTCGCCCGGCTCCAGCGGCCGGAAGTCGGTGGTGCGGGCGCCGCAGACGGGGCAGAACCAGTCTTTGGGGATGTCCTCGAAGGCGGTTCCCGGCGGGATGCCGCCGTCCGGGTCGCCGATCGCGGGGTCATAGATGAAGCCGCAGCTCTCGCAGATCCAGAGCAGGGCGTCCTTGGTCTCGGTAGTCATCGAAAATGAATGTTAGAGATCCTGGCTGGGTGGCCAGTTGGTTAACGGGTCATTTGCCGAAGCTGACCTGTGGCGCGTTGCGCTCGCTGGCGTCTTCGATCTCGAAGTACTCGCGGGCGGTGAAACCGCCCTGGTTGGCGATGATCGAGCCCGGGAACTGCTGAATCGAGGTGTTGTAGGACTGCACGTTGGAGTTGTAGATCCGCCGCGAGGCCTGGATCTCGTCCTCGAGCTCGGAGAGGTTGCGGCTCAGCTGCTGGAAGTTCTCGGTCGCCCGCAAGGTCGGGTAGTTCTCGGCGACGGCTTTCACGTCGGCGAGTGCCTGGGTCAACTGCTGCTCGGCTTTGGCCGTCTCCTCAACTCCCTGGGCCTGCATCGCCGCCGCCCGCGCCTGGGTCGTTTTCTCGAAGGTCGCGCTCTCGTGCTCGGCGTAGCCTTTGACCGTCTCCACGAGGTTGGGAACGAGGTCGTGGCGCCGTTTCAGCTGCACGTCGATCCCGCTCCAGGACTCGTCGACCCGGTTGCGCGAGGCGATGATCGAGTTGCGCTTCCCGATGTAGTAGAGGACCGCGAGGATCAGGATTACTACGACGACGATGATGGCGATGGTCATTGGGGCTCCTGTCAGGGGACCGGGTCTGGTCGCATCCTAGCCGTAGGATCGGGCCGTGGGCGCAAAGCAGGAAGCGCAGGACTGGGCCGAGACGGTGCGGCGTTACGGCGATCGCAACGGGCTCACCTACGAGCCGGTGGGAGGGATCAATCCCAAGGAAGGGCCGGTGGCGTTGTGCGTCGGCGGGGTCAACCGCCTGACCGGGCAGCTGACCGAGGGTTTCTGGGGCTCCTCCTGCGACGCCGACGAACGCGAGGTCGGCGGCTTCTTCAGCAAGGCGGTGCTGCCTACGGCGATCCTCGCCAAGGCCCACATGCCCGACCTGGCGCAGGTGGTCCCGGCCTTCAACGTCGAGTCGATCGAGGGGCACGAGGTGGTGACCCAGCGGTTCCAGCGCAAGGTCGAGTTCGAGTCGATCGACTTCAACAAGCGGTTCCTGGCGACGGTGCCGAAGGAGTACGACCCGGTGGCGCTGCGCGAGCTCTTCAGCCCCGGCTTCCTCGGCTGGGTGACGACGATGAGCGGCGAGATCGACTTTGGCGTCAACGACCGCCAGCTCTGGTTCCTCTGGCGCCTGGGCGAGCGCAGCCCTGAAGAACTGAAAGCGGCGCTGAAGAACGCGGGGCAGCTGTTCAAACGGCTGCAGTCGGAGATGGAGGAGAGCGGCATCCACACCTACCCTCCCGGCCCCTGGCACGCCGGCCTGGAGCGGTTCCCCGACCAGCAGCCTCAGGCCGGGTAGTCGGGGTCGCCGGGGAGGACGACCCGCGGTTCGGCGCCGTCGTCGGCGATCACCTTGGGGAGGATTGGCTCGAGGGGGCGCTCGCGATAGGCCGCGAGGGCGTCGTCTGAGGTGCTGTGCTCGGCGAGCCAGCCGAGCTGGGTCTGGGTCGGGAAGGAGAGGACGAGCTCGCCGGCCTCCTGCGCCGCCAGCGCCGCGGCGGGCTCGAACCAGCGCGCCTCGGTGGTCTCGACCCCGTCGGGCTGCGGCGGCGTGTGGGCGGGCGCGAGGGCGAGGAAGAACCAGGCGTCGAAACGGGTCGCGATCACCTCGGGGGTGATCCAGCGGCTGAACGGAACCAGCTCCTCTTCGGGCGGCAGCTCAATCCCGGCCTCCTCGGCGAGCTCGCGCACCGCGCAGGCGCGGAGGCCGGCTTCCTCGGCGCCGTCGGTCGCGTCCAGCGAGCCGCCGGGGAAAACCCAGACACCAGGCATGAACTTCGCCTCTTCGCTGCGCTTCAGCATCAGCACCTCGAGCGCCCGCTGTTGGTGCTTGCCGCCGCTCCGCAGCAGCACGATTGAGGCTGCCAGGCGCGGCGTCGACGGCGGCCCGAAGTTCGGCATCTCCGCCGGTCCCCGGCGTCGCTCCTCCATCCGAGGAGCGTAACCCTCAGGAGAGGACGCGACGGCGCTCACGCCGGACCCAGGCGCGGTGAGTAAGCCAGGCGAGGAGCGCGATCAGGGCGATAGGCCCGAGGATCGCAAGGGCGATCAGGGTGACCGCGGCGGCGACGGTGAGGACGTGGCCGGCGTCGTGGAGCGCGTCGTCAACGCCCCAGGCGCCGCCGCCGGAGGATTCCCGGGCGACGCCGGTCTCGATCCGGACCAGGACACGGGAGAAGTCGGCGCGATGCTCCAGGTGCTGGAGGCTGCCGCGGAGGCGGGCGCGGTGGCGGCGCTCCTGCCGGAGCTCTGCTTCGACGGCTTCCCGCTCGCCTTCGGTTTCCGCCCCTTCGAGCTGGGCGAGGAGGCTATCGATCCGTGCCTGTGAGTCGCGCAGCAGATCCGCGGTGCTGACAGTTGGCGCGGTGATGTCGGTGGTCGCCTCGTGCCGGGTGCGGACCTCGTCGATCGCCGAGAGGGCGGCCAGCGCATCGCTCAGCTTGTCGCTGGGGATCAGAAGCTCGAAGCGGGCTCCGGCCTGGCCGGGCTTTCCCTCGCGGGTGGAGGAGCTCATGACGATGCCGTCGTGGGCGTGGACGACTTCGAAGACCTGAGAGGAGTCCTCGCCGACGTCGGCGGGTTGGGCAGCGAGGACGACCTCGGCGGAGTGTTCAACGGCTCGGTGGTGGACCTTTTCGCTGAAGGGCTCGAGCTCAGGGGCCGCCGTGCCGGAAACGGCACCTCCGGCGTTGCTCGCTCCGGTGCTTGCTTCAGAGGCGACGGTCGGCACTTCACTTTCGTATTGAGGTTCGGTTGCTTCTCCGCCCGATGCCGCGTTGCCGGCTCCTCCTGCCCTGCCGGGGGCTGCCGGCGGCATCGCGCTCTGCTCGCGGTTGGGTTCGAGAAGCGCCAGATTGTCGTGCGGCCCCGGGTTTCCCTGGTTAGCCACGATCAAGCTCGAGACGAGGATGATCGCGATCACCGCCACTCCCCCCGCCGGGATCAGCAGGCGCAGCGGGTGCTCCGGCCATTTCATCCGCTTAGCGAGGGAAATGGCCGGAGCACCCTTGCGCGAGCGCCGCGGGAAGCCTGCGGCGGCGCGCTCGTCGAGCTCGGCGGCGAACTGCGGCCGGGGGGTGGGGCGCAGGGCCCGAAGGTCGGCGATCAACTGGTCGTCCCTAGGCGGTTCCATCGCAGGCCTCCCTCAGCTTGGTCATTGCTCGGTGCAGCTTGGTGCCGGCGTTCGACTCGGTGACGCCGAGGGCGCGGGCGATCTCGCGGTTCTCCAGGCCGGCGAAGAACTTGAGGGCGATCAGCTCGCGCTCGGCGGGCTGTAGGCGCTCGATCGCGGCGGAGACCGCCAGCCGACGCTCGTCGTGCTCGGCGCCCTCCGCACCGAGGCTGCTCAGGTCGGTGGGCTCGGCGGTCATCTCCGCCTGCCGGCCGCGGCGGCGCAGCTCGTCGAGGGCGGCGTTGCGGGCGATCCCGAAGAGCCAGGCGCGCGGCTCGCCGCGCTGCGGGTCGAAGCGGTTGCGCTTGCGATAGGCGCGCTCGAAGGCGGCGGCGGTCACTTCCTCGGCCGCGGTGGCGTCGCGCAGCAGGCCGGCGACGTAGGCGTAGACGTCGTCGCGGCTGGAGCGGTAGAGGCGGTCGAAGGCGAGATCTGCCTCCCGCGGCGCCTCCTTTGCTTCGGCAACCAAGGTCTGCTCCATGCCCGTACTACGACGGGATTCCGGATCCATCACGCCGAGTATCGAGCGATTGGTGAGTTGTGGGGGCTATAGCCCCCTTTTCTCACCAATCGTTAGGCGGCTTGGGGCAGTTCAACCGGCGCTGAAGCGACGGCGGCCACGATCGACTCGCTGGCGATCGCGACCAGTTCCCGCAGCTCGTCCTCTGAGATCGAGAGGGGGGGCATGAGCACCACCGTGTTGCCGAGGGGGCGGATGAAGGCGCCGCGCTTTCGCGCCTCGATCGTCACCCGGTGGCCCATCTGCAAGGAGGGGTCGTGGTTGCCGAGGTCGATCCCGACCATCACGCCCTTCTGGCGTACCTCGGCGACCTCCGGCAGCGCCGCCACCTCGGCCAGGAGCTCTTCGAAGAGGGCGATTTTCGGCTGCAGGCGCTCCAGCGTCCGCTCCTGCTCGAAGACGTCGAGGTTGGCCAGCGCCGCCGCGCAGGCGAGCGGGTTGCCGGTGTAGGTATGGCCGTGGAAGAAGGTCTTGAACTCCTCGTAGTTGCCGAGGAAGCCCTCGTAGACCTCCTCGCTGGTCAGCGTCGCCGCCAGCGGCAGGTAGCCGCCGGTGATCCCCTTCGCCAGGCACATCAGATCGGGCGCGACGCCTTCCTGCTCGCAGGCGAACATCGTCCCGGTGCGGCCGAACCCGGTCGCCACCTCGTCGCAGATCAACAGGACGCCGTGGCGGTCGCAGAGCTCGCGGGCGGCGCGCAGGTAGCCGGGCGGCTGGACGAGGATGCCGGCGGCGCCTTGGACCAGCGGCTCGACGATCACCCCGGCGATCTCCGGGCCGTGTGCCTCCAGCACCCGCTCGAGATCGGCGGCGTCGCCCGGCTCGGCGGCGTGGGTCTCGAACAGGAGCGGCCGGTAGGTCGAGTGAAAGAGGTCGATACCGCCAACCGAGACCGAACCGATCGTGTCGCCGTGGTAGGCCTCGCGCAGGCGGACGAACTTGGTCCGCCGGGCGTGCTCGCCGCGGCGCTGCTGCTGGTACTGGAAGGCGATCTTCAGCGCGATCTCCGCCGCAGTCGAGCCGGAGTCGGAGTAGAAGACCCGCAAGAGGTTGCCGGGCGCGATCTCGACCAGCCGCGCCGCCAGCTCGGTCGCGCCCGGGTGGGTGAGGCCGAGCATCGTCGAGTGGGCGACCCGGTCGAGCTGCTCGCGGACCGCCGCGTCGATGACCGGGTGCCGGTGGCCGTGGACGTTGCACCAGAGCGCCGCGGTCCCGTCCAGGTAGCGCCGACCCTCGGTGTCGAAGAGGTAGGAGCCCTCGCCGCGCTCGATCACCAGCGGTGCTTCGGCGCTCCATCCCTGCTGCTGCGTGAACGGGTGCCAGACGTGGTCGCGATCGAGCTGGGCGTAGTCCGGCTGCATCGATTCGCACGTTAGCCCTGGCTTCGGCGGGAGCCGGCAGTCCCGAAAGGCGCTGTTTGCGCTGCTAGCTTCGGCGCATGATGCGGATCAACATCGCGGCGCCGCAGTTCACCTACGACGAGGAGGACCCGGGGGGCTTTCGCAGCGGCCAGGCCCGCCTCGGCAAGCTGCTGGGCGGCCCCGAGGCGTCCGGTATCACCGTCTACGAGCTGCCGCCGGGACAGGCGGTTTGCCCTTACCACTACGAGGTGGGGGAGGAGGAGTGGCTGCTGGTGCTGGAGGGCAATCCGACCCTGCGCCACCCGCAGGGCTCCGACCGGCTCGAGCCCTGGGACGTCGTCTTCTTCGAGAAGGGCGCTGCCGGCGCCCACGGCATCGGCAACGAAACCGAGGAGACCGCGCGCGTCCTCATGTTCTCCACCGTCGTCGTCCCCACCGCGACCGTCTATCCCGACAGCGACAAGGTCGGGATCTGGACCGGCGACCCCGAGACCGACCTGCTGGTCCGCCGCGAGAGCGGCGTCGAGTACTTCGACGGCGAGGCCTAAGTGGCTTCGCCCCACGCGCCGCTGCGGAGCAGCAGGCGCGTGATATCGATCACACGAACAAATATTGCCCTTCTGAAAAGGTTGCGTTCGTGCAACTATTGTTGGCATGCACGCAACGGACGTGAAAGCCATCGCCGAGGCCACCCGCAAGGAGACCAGCCCGGCTGAGCAGGACACCGCGGCGCGAATCACCGCGTTGATGCACCACATGTTCCTTTACGACCGCGGCAACCAGCTGCGGGTGATCGAGGAGACCGGTCTCTCGATCACCCAGTGCAAGGCCCTGCTCGAGCTTGGCGGGCTCGGACACGCCGCCGAGCCTTGGCAGGTCACCGACCTGGCCGAGATCTTCGGCGTCTCGGTTCCCTCGATGAGCCGTGCCGTCGATGCGCTTGTCAAGGCGAAGCTGGCAAGCCGGGTCGAGGACCCGGACGACCGCCGGGTGCGACGGGTGAAGATCACGGCCAAGGGCAAGAAGCTGGTCGCCACCCTGGTCACCGTCCGCCAGACCGGCATCGAATCCTTTGTCGCGACCCTCAGCGCCGCGCAGCGCCGCAAGCTCGACGCCGCCGTCGAGGCCCTGATGGACCGCGAAGACATCGCCCAGACCTACGAGCACCTGAAGGGAAGTGATCGCCCTTGACGACGCGATACAGCCACCTGATCACCGACGAGAACCGCAAGTGGTGGACGCTTGGCGCGATGTGTTTCGCGCTGTTCATGATCATGCTCGACAACACGATCGTGAACGTCGCCCTGCCCTCGATTCAGAAGGACCTGGGGGCCTCGATCAGCGGGCTGGAGTGGACGATCAACGGCTACACGCTCTCCTTCGCGGTGCTGCTGGCGACCGGCGGCCGGCTCGGTGACATCTTCGGCCGGCGGCTGATGTTCCTCACCGGCGTCGTCATCTTCGCGCTGTCCTCGGCGACCGCCGGCTTCGCTCCTGATGAGACCGCGCTGGTGATCAGCCGCGTGGTCCAGGGTGTCGGCGCGGCGCTGATGATGCCGGGCACGCTCTCGATCATCACCGACGCTTTCCCCGCCCACGAGCGCGGCAAGGCGATGGGGACCTGGGCCGGCGTCTCGGCCCTGGCGCTGGCGGTCGGGCCGGTGCTCGGCGGTTTCCTCACTGAGCACGTCAGCTGGCGGGCGATCTTCTACGTCAACATCCCGGTCGCGATCGGGGCGGTCATCGCGACCCTGTTCGCGGTGCGCGAGTCGCGCGACACCTCGGTTGGGCGCGACGTCGACTACGGCGGCGTTGCGGTGCTGACCGTCGGCCTGACGGCGCTGGTCCTCGCCCTGGTTGAGGGCAACAGCTGGGGATGGGGCTCGACCGAAATCATCGGCCTGCTGGCCCTGGCGGCGCTGGCGCTGCCCGCCTTCGTCTTCGTCGAGAACCGGGTGAAGGCGCCGATGGTCCAGTTCGATCTGCTCCGCGACCGCAACTTCCTCGCCTCAGTCTGCGTAGCGATGATCATCAGCTTCGGGATGCTGGGCGTCTTTTTCTTCCTCGCCCTTTACATGCAGGACATCCTCCATTACTCGCCGCTGGAGGCGGGGGTGCGGTTCCTGCCCTCGACCCTGATGATCGTCGGCGTCGCGCCGGTCGCCGGGCGGCTTTCGGACCGCTACGGGCCGCGCTGGCTGATCGCGATCGGGCTGACGATCGTCGCCGCTTCGCTGTTCAGCTTCAGCCGCATCGCGATCGACTCCACCTACCTCGACCTGCTGCCCGGGTTCATGCTGCTCGGCGTCGGGATCGCGATGACGATGTCGCCGATGACGAGTGCGGCGATGAACGCGGTGCCGGTGCAAAAAGCCGGCCTCGCCTCGGGCGTGCTCTCGATGTTCCGGATGGTTGGCGGCAGCCTCGGCGTCGCCGTCACCGGGGCGATCTTCCAGGGCCTGGTGACCTCAAAGCTCCACTCGCTGCTGAGTGGCAGCGGCGTCACCGCCGCCCAGCGCGACGCGGTCTCCGAACAACTCGGCGGCGGCTCCGTGGCAAAGGTGCCGGGACTGACCGCGGCGCAGGCCAAAGAGGTCACCACGGCCGGCAGCGAAGCGTTCGTCTACGCACTCAGCCACGCGATGACCGTCTCCGGTTTCGTCGCTTTGGTGGGAGCGGTGATAGGAGCCACGGCGATCCGCGCGAAAGCGAAAGGCCACACCAGCATCGAGGCGGCCACGGCCGAGGCCAACCCCGGTGGGGAGGCGATCGCCGCCGAGGAGGCCGCGGCGGCCTAGTCGCCTGAGGACGAGCGGGCGGCATAGGCTGCCGCCCGATGTTCGTCCTGCTGCCGCCTTCGGAAGGGAAGACCGCGCCCGAGGCGGGCGAGCCGGTGGATCTCGGCTCGCTCGTTTTCGCTGAGCAGCTGAGCGAGCGACGGGAGGAGCTGCTGGACGCGCTCGACCCGCAGCTGCGGGCGGCGCCGGTGGCGCCTGCCGCCGAGGTCTACACCGGCGTCCTCTTCAAACGGCTCGCGCTGCCGAAGCTGCCGGCGAAGGCGCGGCGACGGGTGCTGATCGCCAGTGCGCTGTGGGGAGTGGTGCGGCCGAACGACCGGATCCCGTACTACAAGCTGCCGCCGAAGGAGAAACTCGCCGGGATCGGGCCGCTGGCGAAGTACTGGCGGCCGGCGCTGGCCGAAGTGCTGCCGGACAGCGACGGCGAGCTGATCCTCGATATGCGCTCGGGCGCTTATTCGACGATGTGGAAGCCAAAGCGGGCGACGCTGCTGGCGGTCCGCGCGTTCACCGAGGAGAACGGCGAGCGCAAGGCGGTCTCGCACATGGCGAAGGCCGTGCGAGGGGACGTGGCGCGAGCGCTGTTGGAGGCGAAGAAGGCGCCCGGCGATCCGGGCGCATCCGCCGCGCTGGCTGAGTCGGCCGGCTTCACCGTCGAGCTGAACGACGGCAACCTCGACGTCATCGTCTAGATCCGCAGTGGCGGCCAGCTCGACGGATCGCTGAGGTCGAGCTGGGGCAGGGTCTCCACGCGGACCTCGCTGAGCGCGGCGATCGTCTCGCGGTTGTCGCGCTCGATCTCGCTCGGGTCGTCAGGCCAGGGGTTGAGGACGACTGCCGCGACCTCGAGGCCGGCGGCGCGAGCGGATTCGAGGGTCAGCAGGGTGTGGTTGATCGTGCCGAGACCGGGGCCGGCGACGATCACCAGCGGGTAGCCGAGGTCGGCGGCGAGGTCGCGGACCAGGTAGCTGGGGGAGAGCGGGACCAGAAGGCCGCCGACGCCCTCGCAGACGATCGCGTCGACGCCTGCGGCTGCCTCGCGGGCGACCTGGCGGAGGCGCTCGGGGTCGATCTCCTCGCCCGCGAGTGACGCCGCCAGGTGTGGCGACGCGGGCGGCTGGTAGCAGTAGGGCGCGATTTCCTCGTCGCTCTGGTTCGAGCCGGAGGCGCGGCGCAGCAGCGCGTGGTCGGTTTCACCCTCCTCTTCTAGTCCCGTTACCGCCGGCTTGAAGACCGCGACCCGTTTGCCTTTCTCGGCGAGGGTGTGGGCGATGACGGCGGCGACGACGGTCTTGCCGACTTCGGTGCCGGTGCCGGTGACGAAGACGCCGGGCGTGCCCTCGGTTGCTGCTGCCACTTCTAAGCGGCCCGGGCGGTCCAGGCATGGGAGGCGGGGGCGAGGCCGACCTCGCGGGCGGCGGCGCCGATCTGCCGCGCCGCCCAGACCAGCTCCTCGGTCTTGTGCGTTGCCATCACCGTGCAGCGCAGGCGGCAGGAGCCGTCGGGGACGGTCGGTGGCCGGATCCCCTGCGCGAATACCCGGCGGCCCAGTGCCTTCTCGCAGAGCTGCATCGTCGTCTCCGCCTCGCCGATCTGGATCGGGACTACCTGGCTCTGCGCGTCGCCGAGGTCGAGGCCCTCGGCGCGGAGGGTGGTGCTCAGCGTCTTCGCGTTTGCCTGCAGCCGCCCGACCAGCTCCGGCTCGGCTTCCAGCAGCGACAGCGCTGCTTCCGCCGCACCGACGGCCGGCGGCGGCGGTGCGGTCGAGAAGATGAACGGGCGCGCGGTGTTGACGAGGTAGTCGATCGTCTCCGCATTGGCGCAGGCGTAGGCGCCGTAGGAGCCGAGCGCCTTACCGAGGGTGCCGACGACGACGTCGACCTCGCCGCTGAGGCCGGCGGCCGAGACCGAGCCGCGACCGCCGGGCCCGATCGCCCCGGTCGCGTGCGCCTCGTCGACCATCAGCCGCGCTCCGTGGCGCTGCGCCAGTTCCAGCAGCTCGGGCAGTGGGGCCACGTCGCCGTCCATCGAGAAGACGCCGTCGGTGACGATCAGCGCCGGCTTGCCGCGCTGGTGGTAGAGCGCCCAGGCGAGGTGTTCGAGGTCGTTGTGGCGGTAGACGAAGGTCTCGGCGCGGGAAAGGCGGCAGCCGTCGACGATGCTGGCGTGGTTGAGCTCGTCGGAGAAGACGACCTCGCCTTTGCCGGCCAGCGCCGCCACCAGGCCGCTGTTGGCGAGGTAGCCGGAGCCGAAAAGCAGCGCGCTCTCGTAGCCCTTGAAGGCCGCCAGCCGCCCCTCCAACCGGCGGTGCGGCTCCATGTTCCCCGAAATCAGCCGCGAGGCGCCAGCGCCGGCGCCCCAGCGCAGCGCCGCCTCGGCGGCGGCCTCGCGCACCTCGGCGCGGTCGGCAAGCCCGAGGTAGTTGTTCGAGCAGAGCAGCAGGACGGGTCCTCCGTCGAGCGTGACGCTCGGCCCCTGCGGCCCCTCGATCAGTCGCAGTCGCCGGTAGAGCCCCTGCTCGCGGAGCTCCTCGAGCCGCTCGGCGACGTCGGTCACGCCGCCTGTGGGTAGCGCGGCGGCTTCTTCGCCTTCTTGACGACCCGCAGCTGGGTCGAGGGGTCCCAGAAGTTCGCCTCGTCCTGGCTGTCGATTAGCTCGTCGATCGGCGTCTCCGGCGCCTCGCCTTCGAGCCAGCCGGAGCGGTTGTCGGGCCGCGGGTTGGCGCCGTTGTCGGGCTGGCGGGCGACGTTGAGGCCGAGCTCTTCGAACATTGCCCGGTCATCGGCCGGCTCGGCTCCGAGCGTGGTGAGGAAGTTGCCCATCATCACCCCGTTGAGCCCGGCCTTGACCGCCAGCTTGTGCATCGAGCCGAGGTTCTCGACCCGGCCGCCGCAGAGGCGAAAGAGGGCGCCGGGGATGATCAGGCGGAAGATCGCGATCCACTTGACGACCTCCCAGGGGTCCATTACCTCGCGGTCGCCGAATTTGGTTCCGTCCTTGGGGATCAGGAGGTTGATCGGGACCGAGGTGGGGTTGATCTCGGAGAGCTCGAAGGCCATCTCGACCCGCTGCTCCTCGCTCTCGCCGAGGTTGAGAATGCCGCCGACGCAGGTCTCGAGCCCGGCCTCCTTGACGGCCTGGATCGTCCGCAGCCGTCCCTCGTAACGGACCGTGGTCGAGACCTCCGGGTAGTAGGAGCGGGCCGACTCGACGTTGTGGTGGACGCGCTGGACCCCGGCCTCTTTCAGCGCCTTCGCCCGGTCGGCCGACATGTGGCCGATCGAGGCGCAGCGCTTGAGGTTGGTCTGCTCGGCGACCAGGCGGGTCCCCTCGAGGATCTTCTGGAAGTCCCGCTTCGAGAGTCCCTGGCCCTGGGTGACCATGCAGAAGCGGTGAGCGCCGGCGGCCTCGGCCGCTTTCGCGTGCTCGAGGATCTGCTCGGGCTCCATCATCGCGTGCATCGGCGTGTCGGCCTCGGCGTAGCGGGACTGGGCGCAGAAGCCGCAGTCCTCGGCGCAGCCGCCGGACTTGGCGTTGACCAGGGAGCACATGTCGGTCGAGTCGCCGAAGTTCTCCTGGCGGACCTCCCAGGCGCGTTCTACCAGCGCTTCGATCTCGGCGTGCTCGGTCTGGCGACCGTAGGCGAGCGCCTCCTCGGCAGTAATAAGGGGGGGCATTGCGGCGCAGCCTAGGTAGCGGCCCGGACGCCTGATCATCCTTAGCATTGGGCCTGATGCAGCGGACTGTGGCGCGACGCCGAAGGGGAGCGGTGGGGGTTTTGTCCTGCCTGGCGCTGGCTGCGTTCGGGTTCGGCGCGACCCTCGGTGACGGCAGCGGCGAAGCGCGGCAGAAGTCGAGCGTGGCGAGCACCCTGTCGCCGAAGCTGCTCGCCGGCCAGCGGATCGTCGTCGGGGTCAACGGCACCTTGGTCGGGAAGGGGCTGCGGTCGGCGATCCGCGAGGGGCGGGTCGCCGGCGTCGTCCTCTTCGCCGCCAACTTCCCGACCCGCGCCGCCGGAGCCCACCTGATCGCGCAGCTGCAGGCGATCCCGCGGCCGCCGAAGCTGCGCGACCCGCTCCTGATCATGGTCGACCAGGAGGGCGGCCAGGTGAAGCGGCTGAGCGGCGCCCCGACCGCCTCGGCGACGACGATGGGTGCCCGCGGCGCCGTCTTCAGCCGCGAACAGGGGAAGCGCACCGCCGCCAACCTGCGCGATGTCGGGGTCAACGTCGCGCTGGCGCCGGTCCTCGACGTCGCCCGCCCGGGCGGCGTGATCGCAGAAACCGAAAGGAGCTTCGGCTCCACCGCTGCCCGCGTCACCGCTACGGCGATCCCCTTCGCGCGGGCGGTGCAGGCGGGCGGCATCGCCGCCACCGGCAAGCACTTCCCGGGCTTCGGCGACGCCCGCGAAAACACCGACTTCTCGGTCGAACGAATCGCCCTCTCCAAGCAGGAGCTGCGGGCAATCGACGAGCAGCCCTACGAAGCCTTCATCGCCGCGGGCGGCAAGCTGGTGATGCTCAGCACCGCGGTCTACCCGGCCTTCTCCGACCGCCCCGCCGCCTTCACCCGCGCGATCGCAACCGGCGAGCTGCGCAACCGCCTCGGCTTCGAGGGTGTGACGGTCACCGACGCCCTGGAAACGCCCGCCGTCGAGCACTTCGGCAGCATCCCGAAAGCCGCGATCGCCGGCGCCCGAGCCGGCGCCGACCTGTTGCTCTACGCCCAGCTCGGACCCGCGCAGGCCGCCTGGAAGGCGCTGGTGAAGAAGCTGCGCGCAAGGGCCCTCGACCGCGCCGAATTCGAGCAGTCGGTGGAGAGGGTGCTCGACCTGCGTGCCGAGCTGCCGCGCTAGTCCGGATGGGTCCGCGGAGTGGTAGTGGAGGACGAGCGCCAGCGATGCCGGTCAGAAGGTCGACTAACCACTCAAGGACTTCTCTTGCTCACCGAGAAGGTGTGAAGCTGCATGAGTTCCATGAGGCCCTGGGAGAAAGTGCTGGCGGTCATAGTCGCCGCACTTGCGCTCGGCATCGGGGCAATCCTGATTTACACGTTCGCCTTCGGTGAAGGCCACGCCAAGAAGGGGACTGCAGCTAAGACTGGGCACGAGCGGCGTATCGCCCACCTTCAGGACGAACTGGCAGAAGAGCGAAAGCGAGCGGCGCAGGCACAGCCAGAGGGGACGCCGACTGGGCTGCCGCCGGCTTCGGCAGGCGGTAACGGCACTGCAGGGCAGAGCTCCTCAGGCTCGGGCGCGAAGCTGGCTGGTTCCTTCGCCCAGCTCGCTGCTGAAGTCCCCGGGACGATTGGGGTGGCCTACGCGCCCCTAGGTGCCGGTGTCGCCGAACAGCTCGGCGACCTCGAAAGCGGTCACGCGTGGAGCAGCTTCAAGGTGCCGATCACCATCGCCTTGATGCAGTCGCAAGGCGGCTCGCTCACGCCCGATCAGGAAGGCCTCGCAGCCTCCGCAATCACTGCATCTGACAATGCTGCTGCAGCGAGCCTGTTCCAAGACCTGGAAGTAGCGACCGGCGGAAAGGCGAGCAGCACTATCGAAGGGATGCTGGCCCAGGTCGACGGCGGAGTGACCCACGTCAGCACCGCTCCGCCTCCACCTGGTGCGGTGTCGAGCTGGGGGCAGACCGAATGGCCACTGACTGCTTCGACCCAGTTCTACGGTGCGCTGGCTTGTGGCGAGATGGGATCTGCTGATGCGGTGCTCTCCGATATGGAAAACGTGATTCCCGAACAGCAGTGGGGGTTGGGCCAGGCTTCGTTCCCTGCTGGTACCACCGTGGCCTACAAGGCTGGGTGGGGACCTGACGGGAGCGAAAGCGGCCCTTATCTTGTGCGTCAAGCCGGGATCATCCGCTCCAGAAGGGGCGGGGCAGTGGTCACCATCGCGGCTCAGGATTCCAGCGGCTCCTTCGATGCCGGTGTAACTGACCTTAATCGGGTTGCGGATTGGGTTGCGGAACACGTGTCGCTGACTGGGAACTGCTGACTAAGCACTACAAAAGTTTCTCGCACGTTTCGCCGACCTCCATTTACACGAAGTGCATTAGCGCATAACGTGAGAGCCGCAAGCAGGTCGAATCGGGAGGTCAAATCTTGAAGGGCAGGAATTTGGTGGCACGAAGAATCCTCGTGTTGCCCGTGGTTCTCGTCGCGGTTGTTGGCTTCACCGCGTGCGGTGGTGCCACTCAGCAGGAACTGGCCGCCGCGGAAAAGCATGCGCGCCAGGAAAAGGCCGAAAAAGAGAAAGAAGCCCGCCTGCAACGCGAGGTCGAAAAGCTTAAAAAGGAACGACAGGCCGAAAAGAAGCTGGATCGAAAGCGGGCCGAAGTCGGAGCCGTTCCGGCGCCTGCGCCGTCCGAAACCTCAAGTACCCCTTCGTCTGAACGTACGTCCTGCGGCGGCAGCCTGTCGGTCGGCCCAGACACCACCTGCGCGTTTGCCGAAAACGTGGAAGCGGAATATTACGCCGAAATCGGGAGTGGCGAAGGGTATGTGTTCGCCTACAGCGAAGCCAATGAAGAATGGTATGAAATGTTCTGCACTGCGGCACCCCATGAATGTTCGGGAGCGATCAGCGCGAAGGTGTACTTCCCGTAGACCTCGGACCACGATCGTTCGACGGCGCTGCCAGTAGCCCGCCCCGTGAACCCCTGGCCTCGGCGACCGTGGACTGGAGGAATTCGAGGCCACGGGCTGCGAATCGTCTAGCCGGCCTTCTGATACTTGTGGTGCCGACGGACCCAGTGGACCTTGCCCGTGACGCGTACCTTTTTCCTGTCTGGGCAACGGCGTTTTCGGCTGGGTGGTCGGTTTCGTATTGGTCGGGGGCGTAGTGGTGGCCGGCGACGGCGCCGGTGCCCTCGACCGCGCCGAGTTCGAGCAATCGGTGGGGCGGGTACTCGACCTTCGTGCCGAGCTGCCGTGCTAGGCCTCAGGCCAAGGAGGATGCGCGGGTCAGGCTACGCTGTTTTCCCGCAGCCATTTTGCGAGCCCGACTACAAAGTGGTCGAGCTCGGCAAGAAGGGTTTCGACGGCCTCGCAGAGCGCGCGCCATGCCATCGGGGGATAGGCGTGGGCGAGCTGGTTGCGCATCTCCTTCACGCTCTGGAGACGATCGGCGGTACCCCTTGCGAGCGCCCCGAGCTCGACGAGCCGATCCATCGCAGGAACGTTCCCCTTGGTTACTACCCCGAGGCGCTGTCCCTCAGCGAGGGAGCGCTTCGCCAGCTCGTCCACATAGGAGATGAGGACATCGAGCTCGCGCTCGATTACAGCGACCTTGTTCTTCTCGCGAGGGTCTCCCGATCGCATGGCCCGTTCGATCGCCTGCTTGTCGAACGTCGGACCGAGGTCTTCGATACCGACCATCATTTGTTCGCGGGCGCCCGGGATCTCGGCCAGGATGCGCTCGATTCGGATCTGGCCTTTCGCTTTTTCCAGCCCCCTTCCCGTCTTACCGGCGGGATCCATCAGACACCGAGCCTCCGGCTAGCCTCGTAGACGTGTTGCCAGGCTGCCTGACGGGTCGCCTCGTCCTCGGCATCTGCCGCCTTGAAAACCTCATTGCGGCGGCGACTAAGTCTCTGCCAGGGTCCGCCGCGATCGACAATGACGCGACCCTCTCTGAGCACATCAGCAAGAAGCGCTGGTGCTTGTTCAGCATCAGATAGGAGAACCAGGTGGACGGGGCGTCCGTCAAGACCTGCCTGCAGACGACGCTGCAGGCGAAGCAGTTGGAGGATGTCGCCGCTTTCTAGGTCCACAAGGATGTCGATGTCGGATTCGGGTCCGTCTTCACCGGTCGCGGTGCTGCCAAAGAGGACGGCGAGCCTGACGCTCGGCTCGGTGCGAAGGGCGCGACGCAACCCGTGGAGCAGCCGGCCGTGCTGTCTCAGGTAGGTCTCCTCCCCGCGGGCGAGACGGACCTCCTGGCGGCTGCCGCGCTCGCCATGGAGGAGACCATCATTCACATAGCGGCGAAGGGTTCGCTCGCTGCATTCGAGTTTGTCGGCGGCAAAAGCCAGTCCGCGGCCCATATGTCCAGATCATACGGCGCGTGTGTCCAGATACCACCTTCTCCTGCAGTTCAGCCTGCGATGAGGTCTAATCCGGCACCGCGGCCAGCGACTCCCATAGGTAGAGACTCGCGAGGCTGCGGTGGGGGCGCCAGGGCTCGCCGATCTCGATCACCTGGGTGGGGGTCGGCATCTCCTCGAGGCCGTACTCGACCTGGATCGCTTTGCGGATGCCGAGGTCGCCGCCGGAGAGGACGTCGGGGCGTTGGAGGTGGAAGAGCAGGAACATCTCCGCGGTCCAGCGGCCGAGGCCGCGGACGGCGACGATCTCTTCGATCACCTGCTCGTCGTCGAGTTGCCCGAGGCGGTCGAGCTCTAGTTCGCCGCTGAGCACGTGGCGGGCGAGGTCGCGGACGTATTCGGTCTTGCGGCCGGAGAGGCCGCAGCCGCGCAGGTCCTCCTCGCTCGCCTCCAGCAGTTGCTCGGGCGAGGGGGTGGCGCCGTCGAAGAGGTCGAGCACGCGCAGGTAGATCGTCCGCGCCGCTTTGGTCGAGAGCTGCTGGCCGACAATCGCCCGCAGCAGCGCCCCGTAGGCGTCGGCCGGTCGCTCCTCTTTGCGTCGCCGCAGCCGCGTCGCGAGGTCGAGGTTGCCCATCCGCTCGATCAGCGCCGCCATCGTCGGGTCCGAGGCGGCCAGGGCTTTGCGCGCTTTCGCGCTCACCGCCCCTTCCACTGAGGCCGGCGCTTCTCGCCGAAGGCGCGGATGCCCTCGCGGAAGTCTTCGGATTCAAAGCAGGACTCGCGCAGGGCGACCAGCCCCGCCTCCTGTTGCTCGGTCAGCTCGGCGACGTCGTTCAGCAGGTTGATCGCCTGCTTGTTGCCGCGCATCGAGAGCGGCGCGTTGCCGGCGATCGCCGCCGCCAGCTCCACCGACTCGCCCTCCAGCTCTTCGGCGGCGACGACTTCGTTGACCAGGCCGATCTCGTCGGCGCGGGCGGCGTCGAGGTTGCGGCCGGTGAGGAAGAGCTCCTTCGTCCGCGCCAACCCGACGACGTCGAGGAACTTGCGCAGCCCGGTGTGGCCGTAGATCAGGCCGAGTTTGGCCGGCGGCATCCCCAGCTTTGCCCCGGCAGCGCAGATCCGCAGGTCGCAGGTGATCGCCAGCTCCAGGCCGCCACCGAGGCAGTGGCCGTTGATCGCGGCGACGGTCGGCCAGGGGTGCTTGGCGATCGCCTCCATCGCCGCGTGGAAGGGGTGGGCGACGAGCGCCTCGGCATCGCGCTCGAAGCTCTGCTCGGGGATCCCGGCGATGTCGTAGCCGGCGGAGAAGAGCGGCGGCGCCCCGGTGATGAGGACGCAGCGGTTCTCGATCCCGCGGTTCAGCTGTGGCAGCACCTCGGCGATCGCGTCGAGGATCTCGTGGTCGAGCGCGTTGCGCCGCTCGGGGTTGGAAATCGTCAGCCGGGTGACCGCCTCGGCCGGCTGGTCGAGCAGGAGCTTGCCGCCCGCGAGCTGCTCCTCCACTGCCGCTACTCCAGCACTACGAGGATGTCGCCTTCTGAGACCGACTGGCCCTCCTCGCAGCGGATCTCCTTGACGACGCCGTCGTCTTCGGCCTCGACCGGGATCTCCATCTTCATCGACTCGAGGATGACGACGGTGTCGCCATCGGACACCTGGTCGCCCACCGCGACCTCGATTTTCCAGACGTTGCCGGTGATGTGTGCCTCGATGTCTGCCATGGGCGGGGACAATAGTGCGATGGCGGGACTTGAACCGGAGGCGGGGGCGGAGAGCGGCGGTTTGGCGGCAATCGTCGCCGCCCGCAACGAGGCCGACCGGGTGGGGGAGACGGTGCGGGCTCTGCGGCAGGCACTGCCCGGCGCCAGGGTCTGGGTCGCCGACGACGCCTCCGAGGACGGCACCGCCGAGGCGGCGATGCTGGCCGGAGCGGAGGTGGTGCGGCGTGGCCGCTCCCACGGCAAGGGCGGCAACGTTGGCGCTGCCGCCGAGGCGGCGCTGAGCGTGCAGCCGCCGCCGCGGATCGTCCTCCTCTGCGACGGCGACCTCGGCGCCTCCGCCGCCCGCCTGACCCCACTGGTGGCGGCGGTGGAGCGGGACGAGTGCGACCTCGCGGTGGCCGCCTTCAGCCGGCGGCTCGGCGGCGGCTTCGGCCTCGCCCTCGGGTTCGCCCGCTGGGCGATCAGGCGCCTCTGCGGCATCGAGACGGAGGCGCCGATCTCCGGCCAGCGGGCCCTCCGCGCCGAGACCCTGCAAGCAGTCCTCCCCTTCGCCAAGGGTTACGGGATGGAGATCGGGATGACGGTCGATGCGGTCCGCGGCGGCTACCGCCTGCGCGAGTACGAACTGGACCTCGAGCACCGCGCGACCGGCCGGGATCTCCGCGGCTTCCTCCACCGCTTCGGACAGCTGCGCGACTTCGCCCTAGTGTTCTTCGCACGATGGCGCGGATGAGGAGACGGGCGGTACTGGTCACGGCGCTGGTGTCGCTGTGCCTCTTCGGTGCCGCGATCGCCCATGCCGAGCTGGTCGAGCGGGGGAACCTCTTCGTCAAGTTCGCCGGCGGCATCGCCCCGGCGGCGCTGCCACGGCAGGCGAAAGCCCCGATCTCGGTCCGGGTAGCCGGGACCGTGCGGGTGCTCTCCGGCGAACGGCCACCGGCCCTGCGCCGCATCTCGATCGCGATCAACCGCGGCGGCACCCTCGACACCCGCGGACTGCCGACCTGCCGCCGCTCCCAGCTCGAGCCGGCGACCTCGCAGCAGGCGCTGGAAGCCTGCCGTGGGGCCCTGGTCGGCGAAGGGCGCTACGTCGGCGCCCTGGCGCTGCCAGAACAGGACCGCTTTCCCCTGCAGGGCCGCATCCTCGCCTTCAACGCGATCGTCGACGGCCAGCGGGCGATCCTCGCCCACGTCTACGGCAGCGACCCGGTGCCGAACAGCCGCATCATCGTCTTTCACATCCGTAAGACGCATGGCACCTTCGGGACGGTCTTCAGCGCTGCGTTGCCGGCCCGGCTCAACCGCTCCGGCTACCTGAAGGAAATCAGCCTCGAACTGCGGCGCACCTTCACCTACCGCGGCCGCAAGCACAGCTATTTGAGCGCCGCCTGCGCCGCCCCGGCCGGGATCGACATCGCCTCCTTCCCCTTCTCCCGCGTCTCGATGGCGTTCGCCGATGGGCGGCAGCTCGCCTCGACCCTGATCCGCAGCTGCCGCGTCCAGAAGTAGCCCGATGCTCCTCGCGATCGACCAGGGGACGACCGGGACCACCTGCCTGGTCTTCGACCGCGAGGGCCGGGTCCGCGGCCGCGCCTACTCGGAGTTCGAGCAGTTCTTCCCGCGACCGGGCTGGGTCGAGCATGATGCGAACGAGATCTGGGAGGTGACGCGGCGGGTCGCCGCCGAGGCGATCGCCGACGCCGGCGGTCCCGAGCTGGAGGCGATCGGGATCACCAATCAGCGCGAGACCGTGGTCGCCTGGGACCCGCAGACCGGCGAGCCGGTCCACCGGGCGCTGGTCTGGCAGGACCGCCGCACCGCCGACCGCTGCGAGGAGCTGAAGGAGGCCGGGCACGAGCCGCTGGTGCGGGAGCGGACCGGCCTCACCATCGACCCCTACTTCTCCGGGACGAAGATCGAGTGGCTGCTGCGGAACGCCGAGGGGGCCGAGCGGGCGGTCTTCGGGACGATCGACTCCTGGCTGCTGTTCAAGCTCACCGGCCGCCACGCCACCGACTACACGAACGCCTCGCGGACGATGCTGTTCGACATCCGCAAGCTCGCCTGGGACGAGGAGCTCTGCGCCCTGCTCGGGGTCGACCCAGCGCGGCTCCCGGAGCCGCTTCCCTCCTCCTGCGTCTTCGGCACTACGGGCAAGTTCGGCGGCGAGGTGCCGGTTGCGGGGATTGCGGGCGACCAGCAGGCGGCCCTCTTCGGGCAGGCCTGCCACCAGCCCGGGATGGCGAAGAACACCTACGGGACCGGCAGCTTCGTCCTCCTCAACAGCGGACCGGAGCCGCCGCAGGCGCCGGGGGGCCTGCTGGCGACGGTCGCCGCCGGGACCGGCGAGGAGGTGCCCTACGCGCTGGAGGCGGCGATCTTCGTTACCGGCGCCGCCGTGCAGTGGCTGCGCGACGGGCTCGGGATCATCGAGGAGGCGGGGGAGACCGAGGCGCTCGCCGCCTCGCTCGACTCCAACGACGGCGTCTACTTCGTCCCCGCCCTGACCGGCCTCGGCTCGCCCTACTGGGACCCATACGCGCGCGGGACGATCGTCGGCCTCACCCGCGGCAGCGGCCGCGGCCACCTGGCGCGGGCGGCGTTGGAGGCGATCGCCTACGAGACCGTCGACGCGGTGCGGGCGCAAGAGGCCGCGGCCGGCAAGCGCCTCGAGCTGCTGCGGGCCGACGGCGGCGCCACCGTCAACCGCTGGCTAATGCAGTTCCAGGCCGACGTCCTCGGGGCGCCGGTCTCGGTCCCGGAGATCGCCGAGACGACCGCGCTCGGCGCCGCCTACCTCGCCGGCATCGCCACCGGCGTCTGGACCCTGGAGCAGGTGGGGGAGATGTGGCGGGAGGCGGAGCGCTACGAGCCGCGGATGGAAGAAGCGCAGCAGCAGGAGTTGCTGGCCGACTGGGGGCGGGCGGTCGAGCGCTCCCGCGGCTGGGCGTAACCCCTCGCCCGGGACGGGGGTAGGCAGAGACACGGCGACCACCCCCGCCGTCACGCAGTCATGCCCGAGATGAAGCCACAGGTCTACAAGGATCCGCGCCCGGCGGAGTACTTCAACCAGTTCCACGAGGCGGCGCGGAAGGGGGTCGGCTGGACCTACGCGCTCGCCCGCATCGTCCTCACGCTGCCGACGCTGCTGCTCTGGCGGGTGCGCGCGATCGGGGTCGAGAACGTGCCGAAGCAGGGGCCGCTGGTCCTCGCCCCCAACCACTTCAGTCAGATGGACCACTTCTTCGCCGGCGTCTACCTGCGGCGGAAGATTCGCTTCATGGCCAAATCCCAGCTCTTCGGCCCGCCGGTCCTCACCTACATCTACAAGCACGGCGGCGTTTTCCCGATCCGCCGCGGCCACCACGACGAGGTGGCGATGGAAACCGCCCGCATCCTCGTCGACCAGGGCGAGATGCTGCTCGTCTACGCCGAGGGCGGCCGCTCGCGCTCAGGGCAACTGGGGGAGCCGAAACCCGGAATTGGGCGCATCGCCCTGGAAACCGGCGCCCCGATCGTCCCCGTCTGCATCCACGGCTCCGAGCGAGCCCGCCAGTGGAAGCACCTGCGCTTCCCCAAGGTGACGGTCCAGTTCGGCGAGCCCCTCACCTTCCCGGTCGAGCCGGAGCCGAGCCGCGAGCGCCAGCTCGAGGTCGCGAGCGAGGTCTTCGGCCGCGTCCGCGAGATGTACGAGGGGCTTAGGGGTTCCATGGCCGCTGATAGCGGACCGTCCGTCAGTCAAGCGACCTATCGATCAGATCGCTGAGGCTTGCTTCTAATCCATCGGAGACGTCACCAGATAGTTGGATATCAATCGTGGACTTGTCCATGAGGAGTCGCATACGGAGAGATTCACCCTGGCCGAGAGCATCTTCGACAAGGCGAAGCGCCTTACCTTGATCCAGCACCGAACGAATGGGCGATCTCAGATCAGCTTTGCTGATGACAACACGGGGAGCCTCGGAGGGATACGGGTCCGGCAAGGAGTAGGCGAACCGGGTGATGGGCGAGCCGAAGCCACCTATCTTCCTCACGGTCCACCCGATCTCGGGATCGTCGGGAGCGGGTCCCACCGACATCTCGGTTTGTGCTGATGCTGGCTCGGTCCCGACGACCACCTCGATGTCGGGGCTCTGTCGACCGGGGCCTGACTCCACTTCCCTGAGGATTGCCAGGGCCTGCTCATCCGACATGCCCGCACCGCTCCCAGAGATCGACCCCCGATAGGGCGCGAACCGCCGACCGGCTCGCTTGGGGCTCGAGTCTTTCCTCTTCCTGTCCATCGGTCAGCTCTTGAACTCGATTGCGAGGATCTGCTCAGCGTCCACCAATGCGCCTCGAGGATAGATCACGGTATTGCCCTCGTCGTCGTAGCCATACGCTTTCTCAAGGTACACCCGGGGCTTCTTTGGAGAGAGGTCCGCTTCGGAATGTTCAGCGTAGAGGCCTTCGACGGTCCCTCCTTCCCGCAGGCGGATCACAACGAGTACGTTGCCGCGATAGCGGGCTTGGGTCCAAACCCAATCCCATTGAGACGGGGGATCGAACAAGCCCCACGTCTGCATCCGTAAGAAAATCCAGCCGCTGCCCTTATCAGCAACCCGACCTACGGCCGCGCCGGCCATCCGGCCGGCTACCAAGGCACCTCCCAGCAGCAGGCAGGTCAACAACCACGCCAAGGCCTCGTGGTCGTCGAGCGAGCCGTCGGTGGCCCAAGTAGTCAAGAGGTGGCCAGATGGCCACCAAGTGATCGCGATCCAAGCCGCACTCAGTACGAAGGCTTGCGCCAGCACGTAAAGATCTTTTTCGGGGGCCGTATGACTACGTCGGTGTTGGTACCCGACTAGCAGCGCATAGCCAGGGGCGATGGCGAAGGTGAAAACGGCTACGGCCTCGAGGGAACTCGGCACGCGAGGATCGTAACTGCGCTGTACACACTTTTGATGCGCAGAAACAAATAAAAGAAGCGCCGCTTTGTCACCGAACTGAAACTACTCGTAGCGCTGCTGGATCCGGGCGTAGAAGTCCGGATCGTGGCCCGGGGTGACGATCGCGTCGGGGAACTGGCGGCGGAAGAGTTTCAGCTCCTGCAGCGAGCGGCGGTAGTTGTGGGCGTCCTGGGGGCGCGGCGGGCCGGGCTCGTCACCGTCGAGCTGGGCGAGCATGTAGACGCAGTCGCCGCCGATCACGAAATCGCGCTCGGCGAGGCGGCAGATCACCGACATGTGGCCGGCGCTGTGGCCAGGGGTGAAGGCGAGGCGGAGCGAGCCGTCGCCGAAGAGGTCGAAGGTGCGGCCGAAGCTCGCGTAGGAGTCGACGTTGGCGCGGTCGAAATCGACGGTGCGGTACTCGAAGGCGAAGTCGAAGTGGGCGCGGCGGTAGCCGTTCATCAACGGGCTTGGCCCGTGCGCAGCCGCCTCCCACTCGGTCTCCGAGACGACGAAGGTCGAGTTGGGGAACTCGGAGATCGCCGAGGTGTGGTCAAGGTGGAGGTGGGTCATCACCACGATCGGGACCTCGCCCGGCTCGAGGCCGCGTTTACGCAGCTGCGAGGGCACGTCTTCGCCCGGCGCCAGGGTGATCTTGCTGAAGCGGGTGGCAAGGCCGCCGAAGTTCTCGCGCGGATCGGTGGCGATCGAGGGATGCAGGCCGGTGTCGACGAGGATCGCGCCGGCGCTCGGGTGGCGGACGAGGAAGGCGGGCACCGGCACCGCGACCGGGTCCTTGCTGGTCAGCATCGCCCGCAGCAGCTTCGCGGTCAGCATCCGGCCGCCGGGGCTGACCATCATCGCCCGGGTCCATTCGACGTGCCCGGCGACGATCGGTTCGACGGCGACGGTGGCGCCGCGGGTGCCGCCGGCGAGCGGCTCGTGCAGGGGGTGCGGTTCGATGCTGATGCTCATCGTGGAGGGGATTCTTGCGGCTCGGCGCGGCTATAGGCTTGGCCGCCGATGGCTGAAAGCGAGCGTTCGCGGGTGTTCAGGGACGGTCTCCTCGAGGGACAGGTCTGCGCGGTCTCCGGTGCCGGCAGTGGTCTGGGGCGGGAGACGGCGCTGGAGCTGGCGCGCCTCGGCGCCACCGTCGTCGCCTGCGGGCGGCGCGAGGAGCCGCTGGCGGAGACGGCCGAGCTAGCGGCGGCGCTGCCGGGGTCCTTCGAGCACGAGACGCTCGACATCCGCGAGGAGGAGCCGGTCGGGCGCTTCTTCGACGGGTTGCTCGAGCGGCATGGCCGCCTCGACGTCCTCGTCAACAACGCCGGCGGCCAGTTCCTCAGCCCGGCCGAGGCGATCAGCCCGAAAGGGTTCAAGACGGTGATCGACCTCAACGTGATGGGCACCTGGCTGATGACCCATGCCGCCGCCACCAAGGCGTTCATCCCCCAGGGCGAGGGCAAGGTCCTGAGCGTCACCCTCTCCCCGCACAACGGGATGCCCGGGATGGTCCACTCCGGCGCCGCCCGCGCCGCGGTCGAGAACATGATGCGAACTCTCGCGGTCGAGTGGGCGCGGTTCGGGATCAAGACCGTCGCTCTTGCCGCCGGCCAGTTCGCCACCGAGACGCTGCTGACCAAGTATCCGCAGGTCGTCGTCGACAACCTCGAGCGCTCGATCCCGATCGGCCGCGCCGGCCGTCCGGAGGAGATGGCCTGGCTCGTCGCCTACCTCGCCTCGCCCGCGGGCGATTTCTACTCAGGCACCACGATCACGATCGACGGCGCCCGCGACAATTGGGCCGGCCCCTGGCCGCCGGAAGCAATCGCCGACGACTCGGGCACTCCCGTGGCGGAGGAGCGTCGCTCCCGCTAGACGTTTGGTGTTTTTTCCACCCTATGCGGTGGAAAATTCACCACTCGCTAACGAGGTTCCAAGACCACGAGCGGGATCTCGCGCTCGGCGCGGGCTTTGTAGTCCTCGTAGGGGCGGTAGATCGATACCGCCTTGGCCCAGAGACGCTCGCGCTCGTCGGGTCGCGCCTCGCGGGCATGGACAGGCCGGTGCTCGCTGCCGATCTGCACGGTGGTGTCCGGGTTCGCCATCAGGTTGTGGAACCAAGCCGGGTGTTTCTTGTAGCCGCCCTTGGAGGCGATGACCACAACGTTCGCGCCGTCCTCCACGTACTGCAGCGGCGAGGTGCGGTGGGTGCCGGTCTTGGCGCCGACGTGGTCGAGCAGCAGCATCCGGCCCTGCAGGCCGGGGATCTTGTGACCGAGGCGCCCACCCGTCCTCTGGTAGAGGAACGTGTGGGCGCCCATCGCGCGGCGCAGGACCGGCCAGGTCCGCGCCGCCAGGTCGAGGTAGCGCGGCGGCCGCCGCGCCCCGGTGTCGCTCAGGTGTACATCCCGCCGAACATGCCGCCGGTGACGTTGAGCACCTGACCGTGCATGTAGTTCGCCAGCGGCGAGCAGAGGAAGAGGACCGGGCCGGAGGCCTCCTCGGGGGTCGCCGGGCGGCCGAGCGGGATGATCGCAGAGGCCATCTGGCGCATTTGCTCGGGGATCCCGAGCTCGATCTTCTCGCCGCCGGGGGCGGTCATCTCTTCGCCGGCCTCTTTGGCGCCGGTGAGGCGGGTTTCAACGAAGCCGAAGGCGACCGCGTTGACGTTGATCTTGAACTGGCCCCACTCCTTGGCCAGCGTTTTCGTCAGCCCGACGACGCCCATCTTCGCGGCCGAGTAGTTGACCTGGCCGGCGTTGCCCATCATCCCCGAGGTCGAGGAGACGTTGACGATCTTGCGGAAGACCTCTTTGCCTTCGTTGCGCTCGGCCTTCGCCGCCTCGCGCCAGGTCGGGGCGAGCGCCCGGGCGACCCGGAAGGGGACGATCGTGTGGATGTCGAGCATCGCCTGGAACTGCTCGTCGCTCATCTTGTGGGCGACGCCGTCCCAGGTGTAGCCGGCGTTGTTGACGACGATGTCGACCGAACCGAAGGCGTCATTGGCTGCCTTGACCAGGTCGTCGGCGGCGCCGGTCTTGGTCAGGTCGCCGGCGAAGACCGCGGTCTCGCCGTTGATCTCGTTCGCCGTCTGCTCGGCGACATCGGCGTCGAGGTCGTTGATCAGCACCTTCGCGCCCTCGCTGACGAACATCTCCGCGGTGGCGCGGCCGATCCCGCGCGCCGAACCCGTGACGATCGCGGCTTTCCCATCCAGAAGTCCCATTACTCCGCCTCTCCTTCGATTCGTAGAACTCGGGCGGGGAGGCTATCGGGAACGAGCCATCCTGGTTGACCGGCCAGTCGGCTTCGGGCACTCGCTCAGCCGAGCTTGATGCCGCCGTCCCCGGTCACGGCCCAGTGCGGGTTGTGGGCAATCTCCCACGGATGGCCGTCGGGGTCGACGAAGATGCCGCTGTAGCCGCCCCAGAAGGTTTCGGCCGGCTCGCGCCCGATCCGCGCGCCGGCCGCGCGAGCTTCCTCGATCACGGTGTCGACCTCGGCGGGGGAGCCGAAGTTGAGCGCCAGGGTGACGCCGCCCCAGCCACCGTTGTCGTCGACGCAACTGTCCTCGGCCAACCGCGCCCGGTCCCAGATCGCGACGACCATTTCGCCGGCCTGGAAGAAGACGACGTCGTCGCCCGGATCGGCGCCGGTAGTCCATCCGAGTGCTTCATAGAAGCGCCGGGCGCGCTCGAGGTCCCCGGTCCCGAGGGTGATCAGGTTGACCCGCTGCTTCACCGGCTACCCGCAGTCTCGCCACGGCGAGCCAGGTAGGTGTCGAGCGCCTCGGTCTGGTGGGTGTCCTCGTAGACCTCGTACTCACGCATCTTGCCCCAGGCCATGTGGCCCCAGATGACGTAGCGGTTGTCGTAGATCCTGCCCTCCTCCGGGTCATCGAGGTGGATGTGCCCACGGACGCAGATCGTCTGGTGCCAGGGGAAGCCCTTGAGGACGACCTCGTCTGGGTAGATCTGCAGCCCGAGCGAGACGAAGCGCTCGAGCCACTGCGTCAGCTCCCGTTTGTTGCTCGCGCCCGGGGAGAAGGAGCTCTCGCCGGGAAAGGTGAAGCGAACGTCGTCGGCGTACAACCGCACGGTCGGGGAGGGATCGCCTTCCCTCAACCTCCGCATGTTGTAGGCGATCAGCTTGCCGGCCAGCCACGAGAGCATCGGCGCCTCCTTGCTGCGTTAGTGGTCACCCCAACGTACCGGGGTTTATTCCACCGGGGTTGACCACCGTGCCTTCTGTGGCGAATGCACAATGCGACAGTCTGTCCAGTGAGGCACAATCGGTGTCGATGACAGTTCTCGTCGCCTACTCGTCCAAGCGCGGCTCGACCGCGGAGATCGCCGAGACCGTCGCCGCGACCTTGCGGCGCGAGGGGCTCGGGGTCTGCCTCGAGCGGGCCGAGGACGTGTGCAGCCTTGAGTCCTATGACGCGATCGTGCTTGGCAGTGCCGTCTACATGAAGCGCTGGCGCGGCGACGCTCGCCATTTCGTCAAGAAGCACCGCAAGGCGCTGAAGCAGATGCCCCTCTGGGTGTTCAGCTCAGGCCCGGTCGGCGATCCCTCCCAAGACAACCCGGAGTGGACCGAGCCGCCGAAGATTGCTGAGAAGGTCGAGGAGCTGGGGGGCAGGGAGCACGTCGTCTTCGGCGGCTGCCTGCCGGCGGAACCGAAGAACTTCATGGAGAAGGCGATGGTCGACGGTGTCCCGAGAGAGTTCCGCGACCGCCGCGACTGGGCCGAGATCCGCGAGTGGGCGCGCACGATTGCGAACGCCCTGGTCGCCGTTCCTTCCTAGGCGTCCGGCCCTCTAGGCACGATTAGATCGGTTTTCCCTCCCAAAACGGGGGATTCGGTGCGTGATCTAAAGGTCTGCGTTTTGTTAGCCGATACACATGTTTAAGATGCGCGCGATGCTCTTGCCCCCCGGCCGCAGGTTGCTGGTCGGCGTCCTTGCGGTAGCGGCCCTGCTGTTGGCCCTACCGGCCGCCGCCACGTCCGTTTCCAAGATCGTCATCTTCGGCTCCCACAAAGGGTCGACTCTGCGGCTGCACCCGCGCGGCCACAACAAGATCGTGGTCAAAGGGAACATGGCCCGCCACCATCCGCGCGGCTGCCACTTCACCCGCGGCCACCGCAAGGCGATCTGCTCGACCCGGGGCATCGGCGCGATCGAAGTGAAGATGGGGCCGAAGGGCGACAAGGTCAAGGTGACGCGGACCCTGCCGCTGCCGCTGGTCGTCCACCTCGGCCGCGGCTCTGACAAGTTCGTCGGCAAAGGCGAGCGGGACATCTGCTTCTCCGAAGGCTCGCGCCGCAACCGCTGCATCGGCGGCGGCAACAACGACGTCTGCATCACCGGCAACCGCAACAGCGACTGCGTCGGCGGCCGCGGCAACGACTTCTGCCACCACGGCGCCGGCAGCGACGGCTGCTGGGGCGGCCGCGGCCAAGACATCTGCATCATGGGCCCGGGCCAAGACGGCTGCCACGGCGGCCCCGGCAACGACCGCCTCTACGGCGGCCGAGCCGCCGACCAGCTCTACGGCGGTGGCGGCTTCGACTACTGCAACGGCCAACGAGGCTGGGGCAAATCCCACGGCTGCAACGTCGGGCCGAGGCGCTGACTGCCCCTGGCACTCGGCCCGCGCCCGCGCGTTTCCAGGGCTCAGATACCGAGAACGCGCAGGAGACGGCCGATCAAGAAACCGGCGGCTCCGCCGACGGCCCCGGCGACCTGGGTCATCCAGGCGGCAAAGGAGGCGTTCTGCCGTCGTTCCAGCCCGGCTAGCTCCGCCCGCTTCTCCTGGAGCTGCGCGTAGAGGCTGCGGGTGGCCCTCACCACCTCCCTCAGGGCATCGTCTACTTCTGCGGATTCGAAGGTCCTGCCACACCCGCAATAGAAGGTCGAGTGCCGAAGCGACCAGGTGGTGCTGCAACCTCCGCAGCGCACCTTTTCATGCCATGGCTCCACTTCCATCTCCCCGGCCAAAGGGCAGGAGCGATGGTTGGTCGATGCCCAAGCCCTGGAGCAGGACGGACATTCCGGGAAGGGAAGAGGGAACCAGCCAGAGTTCATCGCGCTTTCGGCCGGCGCCCGCGCTCGAAACCTTTGCGAACTCCACCGGAGAACCCGTCTCTCACGGTCTCGTAGGTCCCGACGATCTGCCCCGCGAAAAATCCGAGAGCAAGGCCAAGGCTCTCGGCCAGCCGGCCTACGACCGTTTCCGCCCAGCCGGTGAACGAATGGCGCGAGGTGAGGCGGATCGCCTGTTCGTCAGCCGACATCTTCTCCAGCTCCTCCCGTAGGAAGTTTGCGAGGACGTCGAAGTCGGCGTCATCGGGGGTGATGTCGCGGGTCATGCGGGCTCATCCATCGTCTTCACAGCCTGGAGAGCTTGCGCGTCGACAAGCTCTTCGTAGTCGGCGAGGTTCATGCGATCCCCTAAAAGCCATTGGCGCTGCGCCGGGACGGCTTCGACCATGGTGCGGAACAGAGTCGGCAGGCGGTAGCGGCGGATCGCCGAATAGGCGATGGTCGCTCCGCTCCACTGCGGCACCACTTCTTGAAGCTTGGCGCGGATGTCCTGCTCCCGGCCTCTGATGTTCTCCTCCTGCTCCTCTCCGGGAACGTTGAAGGTGGCGTTCCACGATCGCTCTCCGGGATCGACGAGATCGACCTTGTTCAGGGCCACGACCAGCTTGCTCAAGCCCGAATCGATCTGGGCGATGTCTTCGCTGAGGCGTTCCTGGACCGAGCGGATCGCCCTATTTTGGGCGTCGAGAAGCCATACGAACACGTCCACCTCTGGAATCACGCGCCGATAGACCTCGAGGTTCTCCTCGTCGGCCTGAATGCTCTCGCCGAGGCCAGGCATGTCGTAGACCACGAGCAGGCGCGGCCATTGGTCTCCCTCCCTGGTGAGGTCGACGGTCAGCTCGATATCGGTCTTGGTGCTCGCCTCCGTGTGGCTGATCGGCAGGCCGGCATTGAAAAGGGCGTTGAGAGTCGAGGACTTTCCCACCCCGGTTTCGCCGACGATCGCGATCTTCGGCGGGGGCTCCTCCTGGATGCGACGCTGGAGCTCTGCGGAAACCTGCTCCAGCTCCTCCGCGGACGCTTGCGGGTTCGCCTTCCGCAACGCTTCCTCGAAGGCGCTCTTGAACGTCTCTACTAGTCCCATGCCGGCCCCCTTCTGATTGCGCACTCTCGGTGGGAGCGTTGGGCGGGAACTATTACATGGTTGAAACCTCGGAAGTTCTCAAAAAAGATCGTATTTGTCTGGCGGCCGAATACCCCGTGAACCGGCACACGCCGCTGCTCTACAGCCCCATCGTCTTGCCGATGATCTCCTTCATGATCTCATCAGTGCCGCCGCCGATCGGGCCTAGGCGGGCGTCGCGGACTGCTCGCTCGATGCCGTACTCGCGCATGTAGCCGTAGCCGCCGTGGATCTGGAGGGACTGGTCGGCTATTTCTAGGACGGCTCGTTGGGTGAGGAGCTTGGCCATCGAGACCTCTTGGATGCAGTCCTGGCCCTCGTGGAAGAGGCGGAGGGCGTTGTAGGTGAGGGCTCGGTTGGTCTCGGCGAGGGTGGCCATCTCGGCTATCTGGTGGCGGATCGCCTGGAACTTGCCGATGGGGCGGCCGAAGGCTTCACGCTCTAGGGCGTAGGCGACGGTGACCTCGATGAGTCTCTGCATGGCGCCCACGGCTCCGATCGCCATCAGGAGCCGCTCCCAGGCGAAGTTGGCCATGATCAGCTTGAAGCCGCCGTTCTCCTCTCCCAGCAGGTTCTCGGCCGGGACCTCGACGTCGGAGAAGGAGATTTCGCCGGTGTCGGAGGAGTGCCAGCCCATCTTCTCCAGCTTGCGGCTCACCTCGTAGCCGGGCATCTCGCGCTCGAGGACGAGGAAGGAGATGCCGCCGTGGCCGCCCTCGTCGCTGGTCTTGCAGGCGCAGACGAGGAAGTCGGCGCGGACGCCGTTGGTGATGAAGGTCTTGGCGCCGTTGACCACGTAGGTGTCGCCGTGGCGCTTGGCCGTGGTCGCCAGGGAGGCGACGTCGGAGCCGGCGCCGGGCTCGGTGATCCCGAGGGCGCCGATCTTCTCGCCGGCGATTCCCGCGGGCAGCCACCGCTGCTTCTGCTCCTCGGTGCCGAACTTGAAGATCGGCGGCATCGCGATCGAGGTGTGGGCGTTGAGGCCGGCGGCGACGCCGCCGGACCCGCCGGAGCGGGCCAGCTCCTCGACCCAGACGGCGTCATGAAGGTGGGTGCCGCCCTGGCCGCCGAGCTCCTCCGGGAACTTCAGCCCGAGGAAGCCGAGCTCGGCGCAGCGGCCGAACAGCTCGCGGGGAAATTCCCGCGCCGCCTCCCACTCGTCGACGTTGGGGGCGATCTCGTTAGCGACGAAGCGGGCGACCGTCTGGCGCAGCTCCTCGTGCTCCTCGCCGAACGGCGGCAGGGTGGCGCGAGCGCCACTGTCCTTGACGACGGTCACCGCTCCTCCAGCATGGTGAAGGAGCGAGCCTGGCGGTAAGCGCGGACGCGCTCGGTTCCAGTCATGGCGCAAAGTTGGGCGCGAAATTTTGCAGACAATGCGTGTCTTGTGACATGTTTCTCGGTAGCGTGGATGACATGAAGAGAACGACGTGGTCTGACAAGCGGCTGGACGACCTGGCGGCGAAAGTCGATGCTGGTTTCGAGCGGGTCGACACTGACATCCGCGACCTCCGGAAGCTGATGTTCCAGCTCTGGGGCACCAATATGGTCGCCATCCTGGCCACCATCGCCACGGTCATCGCGACGCGCTAGCCCTACAGCCCGTAGCTGCGGCCGATCACGTCGAGCATGACCTCGTCGGTGCCGGCGCCGATGCGGTTGAGGCGGACGTCGCGGTAGGCGCGCTCGATCTCGTACTCCTTCATGTAGCCGTAGCCGCCGAGGATCTGGATGCACTCGTCGGCGACCTCGCAGCCGACGCGGGAGGCGAAGAGCTTGGCCATCGTGATCTCGCGGACCGGGTACTCGCCGTTGGCAAAGCGCCAGGCAGTCGCATAGGTGAACTGCTTGGCGGCCTCGGTCTTGGTCGCCATCTCGGCGAACTTGTGGCGGATCGCCTGGAACTTGCCGATCGGACGGCCGAAGGCTTCACGGTCTTTGGCGTACTCGAGCGTCTTCTCGATCATTCTTTCGCAACCCGCGTGGGAGCCGGCGGCGGCGACCAGCCGCTCGCCCTGGAGCTCCCAGGCGATGTGGTAAAAGCCCTTGCCGACCTCGCCGAGTACGGCATCAGCCGGGACGCGGACGTCTTCGAAGGCGAGTTCGCCGGTGTCGGAGGCGTGCATTCCCATCTTCTCCAGCTCGGCCGAGACGCTGAAGCCGGGGACCCTCTCGCCGTTCTCGTCACGCAGGTCGACGATGAAGAGGGTGATCCCCGCGTGGCGCTCGCCCGGGTCCGTCTTGCAGACCAGGACGATGAAGTCGGCGCGGGGACCGTTGGTGATGAAGGTCTTGGAACCGTTGATGACGTATTCGTCGCCGTCGCGGATCGCGGTGGTGCGAATTCCAGCGACGTCGGAGCCGGCGCCGGGCTCGGTGATCCCGAGGGCACCGACTTTTTCGCCTTTCAGGCCCGGTGCGAGGTACTTGCGCTTTTGCTCCTCGGTGCCCAGCAGGTGGATGGGGGGGAGGACCATGTCGCTCTGGACCGCGAAGGCCATGTTGGTGCCGCCGGAGCCGGAGTAGCTCATGCACTCAGCGCGAACCAGTGAGTAGAAGTAGTCGCCGCCCTGGCCGCCGTACTCCTCCGGGAAGCAGAGGCCGAGAAAGCCCAGCTCGCCTGCCCGTTCCATCGCCGAGGTCGGCCAGTAGGTGTCCTCCCACTCGTTGCGGTGAGGCCACAGCTCCTTTTTGACCCACGACTCCATCGACTCGCGGAGGTCTTCGTGCTCCTGGCTGAAGATGAAGTGCTTGCGTCCGGCGGCGTGATCGGGCTTGATGACGCTGGAGCCGTCCGTTGCGGTCGTCGTCACTGTCTCTCTCCTCTGGTCGTTCCCTCGGTGCAAAGTGGACAGTAGCACTTCCCACTTCACCTAATGCTATGGTCCCGGCCGTGAGCCAGGGAACCGGAGTTTGGAGCGGCGAGAAGGTCGCCTACGAGGTCGCAGACGGCGTCGCCACGGTGACGCTGAACGATCCGGAGAAGCGCAACATGCTCTCCGGCCGGATGCTGAGCGAGCTGGTCGAGGCGATGAAGCTGGCGAAAGCCTCAGACGAGGTGCGGGCGGTCGTGCTGACGGGAGCGGGGGAGAAGGTCTTCTGCGCCGGTGCCGACCTCGGCGGGTTCGCCGCCGACGCGCCGTTGGTCGCCAAACACTTCGCCTCCGACCTCTTCCTCGAGTTCTTCCGGCTGATGCCGCGACTCGGCAAGCCCTCGCTCTGCGCCGCCAACGGCCACGTGCTGGCCGGCGGGATGGGCCTGGCCCTCTCCTGCGACCTGGTAATCGCCAAAGAGGGCGCCACCTTCGGCACGCCGGAGATCAACGTCGGCGCCTTCCCCTACATGATCATGTCGATCATCTACCGCAACGTCCCGCGCAAGAAGGTCAACGAGATGATGCTGTTGGGCGAGCGGCTCTCGGCCGAGCAGGCGGTCGAGTACGGGCTCGCCAATAAGGTCGTCCCTGCAGGCGAGTTCGAGGGCGCGGTCGAGGAGTGGGCGACAAAGCTCGCCTCGAAGAGCCCGGTGCTGATGCGGCTCGGTCACGACGCGATGTACCGGCAGCAGGACATGGCGCTCGACGACGCGCTCGAGTTCCTGCGCTCGCAGCTCTCGCTCACCTTCACGACCGAGGACATCGTCGAGGGGGTCACCGCCTTCTTCGAGAAACGCGACCCGCAGTGGAAAGGGCGGTAGCCGATGGCGACCGAGGAGAAGTCCCCCAATCTGCTCCCGGGCACTGCTCCGCTGAGTGACCTGACCGAGCAGCTGCACGCCCGCCGCGAGAAGGCGAAGCTCGGCGGCGGCGAAGAGAAGATCGCCAAGCAGCATGAGCGCGGCAAGCTGACCGCCCGCGAGCGGATCGACCTCCTGGTCGATGAGGGCACCTTCGTCGAGATGGGGATCCACGGCCGCCCGCACTTCGCCCAGCGGGCGATGGACGGAGTCGAGGCGCCCGCCGACGGGGTCATCACCGGCTGGGGAGACGTCGACGGCCGCCAGACCTGCATCGCTGCCTACGACTTCACGGTGATGGCCGGCTCGATGGGGATGACCGGCGAGCTCAAGGTCACCCGCCTGCGCGAGATGGCGCTGCAGAAGCGGATGCCGTTCGTCTGGCTGCTCGACAGCGCCGGCGCCCGGATCCAGGAGGCCACCGGCTCGCTCTTCGCCGGCTCCGGCCACCTCTTCCGCGAGGAGGTAGAAATGTCGGGGGTGATCCCGATGGTCGCGGCGATGATGGGACCCTGCGCCGCCGGCACCGCCTACATCCCGGCGCTCTCGGACTTCGTGCCGATGGTCTCCGGCCAGGGTGCGATGGCGCTCGCCGGACCGCACCTGACGAAAGCGGTGACGGGCGAGGAGATCACGATGGAGGAGCTCGGCGGCGCCAAGGTCCACTGCCGCAAATCGGGGGTCGGCGACCTCGAGGTCGCCGACGACGAGGAGTGCATCGCCTCGGTCAAGAAGTACCTCTCCTACTTCCCGGCCAACTGCGAGGAGCGGCCGCCGGTGGTCGACGTCTCAGACCCGATCGAGCGCAAAGCCGAGAAGCTGATGGAGATCGTCCCGGAGTCCTCGCGGCAGCCCTATGACATGTACGACGTGATCCGCGAGATCGTCGATGACGGCGACTGGTTCGACCTGAAGCCGAAGTTCGCCAAGAACGTGATCACCTGCTTCGCCCGCTTCGGCGGCCAGCCGGCCGGAATCGTCGCCAACCAGCCAAAGCAGCTGGCGGGGACCCTCGACAACGACTCCGCTGACAAGGCCGCTCGCTTCATCAACCTCTGCGACGCCTTCAACATCCCGCTGGTCTTCCTCCAGGACGTCCCTGGCTTCATGGTCGGCTCGAAAGTCGAGCACGCCGGGATCATCCGCCACGGAGCGAAGATGCTCTATGCGGTCAGCCGCGCCACCGTGCCGAAGGTGACCGTCGTCGTCCGCAAGGCCTATGGCGCCGGCTACTACGTGATGTGCGGGAAGGCGTACGAGCCCGATCTGATCGTCGCCTGGCCTGGCGCCGAGATCTCGGTGATGGGCGCCGAGGGCGCGGTCAACATCATCGGCCGCTCGGCGATCGAGGCCTCCGAGGACCCGGAGGCGACCCGCGAGGCGATGCTGAACGCGGTCCGCCAAAACATCGACCCCTACATCGCCGCCGGCAACGCGGTGATCGACGACATCATCGACCCGCGCGAGACCCGCCCGACGATCGCCAAGGCGCTGCGGATGGCTCGCAACAAGCACGTCGAGAAGCCGAAGAAACGCCATGGAGTGATGCCCGTATGACGTTCGGTTGTTCCTTTTGGTCGTCATGCAGCCATAAAGAACAGAAGAAGGAGCGTCATGAGCAGCTTTGACGACCCGGTGATCATCAGCTGCTCGATCAGCGGTGTGATCGCCAACCGCGACCAGTGCCCGGCTATCCCCTACACGCCGGAGGAGTACGCGGCGGAGGCGCGGCGGGCGGTCGACGAGGGCGCCTCCCAGATCCACATCCACGCTCGCAAACCCGATGGCACCCCCTCTTACGAGGTCGAGGACTTCCAGGCGATCACCGAGGCGATCCTGGCCGAGGTCGGCGACGTGATCGTCAACTACTCGACCGGGGCGATCGGGATCCCGATCGAGAAGCGGATCGAGTACCTGCGCGCCTGCCGCCCCGATGTTGCCGCCCTGAACATGAGCTCGATGAACTACGCGAAGTACTCGCGGCGACGCAAGGACTTCGTCTTCAAGGCGGTCTTCGAGAACAGCTTCGACACAATCATTGAGTTCCTGACGGCGATGAAAGAGCTGGGGATCAAGCCCGAGCACGAGTGCTTCGACTCCGGCCACGTCGCCAACCTCGACCCGCTGGTCGATATGGGCCTGCTGGAGCCGCCGCTGCAGATCTCGCTGGTGATGGGGGTGACCGGCGGCATCCGCCCGACCCCGCGCAACGTCACCCTGATGTCGGATCAAATCCCTGGCGGCCCGGAGGGCGAGAACCAGTGGCAGGTGATCGGCATCTCCCGCGACCAGTGGAAGCTGCTCGCCTCCTCGCTGGTGCTCGGCGGCAATGTCCGCGCCGGGGTTGAGGACAACCTCTACCTGCCGAACGGCGAGATGTGCAAGTCGAACGGCGAGTTGATCGCGAAGGCGCGGCAGATGGCCGAAGACATCGGTCGCCGGCCGGCCTCGGTCGCCGAGGCGCGGGAGCTGCTGGGGGTCCCGAAGCGTGAGCGCGCTGCCACTTAGCGACGTCAAGGTCCTCGACCTCACCCGCCTGCTGCCGGGAGGCTTCTGCTCGCTGCTGCTCGCCGACCTCGGCGCCGAGGTGCTGAAGGTCGAGGACACCGGCATGGGCGACTACATCCGCTGGGCGCCGCCCTACTACGGCTCCGATGAGCAGCAGTCGCTCGGCACCCGCTCCTCGCTCTACCTCTCGCTCAACCGTGGCAAGCGCTCGGTCCGCCTCGACCTCAAGAACGAGCAGGGGAGGGAGGCGCTGCTGCGCCTTGTCGCCGACTACGACGTCGTCCTCGACGGCTTCCGCCCCGGCGTGCTCGACAAGCTAGGCGTTGGCTACGAGCGCCTGCGCGAGGCGAACCCGCGAGTCGTCTACTGCGCGATCACCGGCTACGGCCAAGACGGTCCCTACGCCCAGCGCGCCGGCCACGACATGAACTACCTCGGGCTTGTCGGCCTGCTCGGCCTGACCGGCGCCAAGGAGGGCCCGCCGGTGCAGTCGGCCGGCCAGATCGCCGACCTCGGCGGCGGCGCCCTGATGGCCGCCTTCGGGGTGATGGCGGCTCTCCATGAGCGCGAGCGCTCCGGCGAGGGGCAGATGGTCGACGTCTCGATGGCCGACGGCGCTCTCTCCTGGCTGGCGATGGTCGCCGGCCGCTACTTCTGCGACGGGGAGGTGCCGCGCCGGGGAGAGCAGCAGCTTGCGGGTGGCCTCGTCTGTTACCTGCCCTACGAGGCAGCCGACGGCTGGGTCACCTGCGGCGCCCTGGAGCCGAAGTTCTGGGCTGCCTTCTGCAACGGTGTCGACCGTCCCGACCTGATCGAGAAGCAGTTCGAAGGCCCAGGCTCGGAGGCCTGGGAGCAGGTAGCCGAGATCTTCCGCTCCCGCACCCGTGCCGAGTGGAAAGCGTTCAACGACGAGTGCGACTGCTGCATCGAGCCGGTCCTCGATCTCGACGAAGCGCTCGACTCGGAACTGGTGCGGGCGCGGGGGATGGTCACCGAGATCGAGCAGCCCGAGCTCGGGGCGGTGCGCCAGCTCGGCAACCCGCTGAAGCTCAGCCGCACCCCCGCCGACCCGACCCGGCCGGCCCCCGCCTTCGGCGAGCACACCGACGAGGTTCTGGCGGAGGCCGGTTACTCGCCCGAGGAGATCGCTGCGATGAAAGAGTTGGGCGCTGTCGCCGGCCCCGCCGCCGAGCCGCAGGAGGAGTTCCGCGCATGAGCGCCAGTGGCACCGCCGCCAGCGAAAACGGTCTCCTGCGGATGCGCGAGCTGGCTGCGGCGTCGGGCGTCCCGGCGCCAACGATCAAGCACTACCTGCGCGAGGGGCTGCTGCCGGAGCCGGTCAAGACCAGCCGCAACATGGCCTACTACCCGCCGGACTTCGTCGACCGGATCAAGCTGATCAAGCGCCTGCAGGAAGAGCGGTTCATGCCGCTGAAGGCGATCAAGAACGTGCTCGACGAGGACCCGGAGCGGGCGCGGGCGATGCTCGAGCTCGGCGACCAGATCCTCGACCGCGCACTGGCCGGCGAGCGCTCCCGGACCAGCGCCGCCGAGGTCCGCAAGCGCTACGGCGTTCCAAAGGAGGTGCTCGATCGCCTCGCCGAGATCAGCCTCCTCACCCCGAACAGCCGCGGCTACACGGCTTCAGACGTGCAGATCATCGAGGCGATCAGCAGCTTCCGCGCCGGCGGCTACGACGAGCAGATCGGCTTCACCGTCTACGACACCCTCCGCTACAAAGCCGCACTGGAGGAGCTGGTCCGCCAGGAGGTCGACGTGGTGATGGAGCGGCTGGCCGGCGAGGTGCCGCCGGAGCGGGTGGTCGAGCTGCTGGAAGCCGGTGCCCAGCCACTGAAGGACTTCATCGCCGCCCTGCACACGAAGCTGATGGTCGCCGAGCTCGAGCGCCGACGCTAGTAGGCGCCGCGGGTCTGCACGCCTAGCCCTCCGCCTCCCCCTTCGAACTCTTCCCGTTCGGCCCGCAAGTCGATCATCAGCGTCTCGGCGCCGGTCTCCCGCGCGACCCGTTCGGCCTCGCTCAAAGCCTCCTCCGCGCCCGGCCGCCCGGCCGCTTTCAGCGCCCTAGTCAGGGCCAGCATCGACGCCGGGTAGGTCCACAGCAGGCCCCGCGAGCGTGAGGTCTCGGCCGCCCATTCCGCCGCCTCGATCGCCTCCTCGACCCGGCCTACCTCGCGAAGCGCCTGCGAGCGCAGGTGCGCCCGCCAAGCCGCCATCTCGCCGCCTTCGTCCATCAGCTCGCGGTAGAGGCGCTCGGACTCTTCGATCGACTCCAACGACCCCTCGGCATCGCCGCAGTTGAGCTGGGCCCAGGAGAGGTTCGAGAGGGCGAGGCTGCGCGAGAAGACGTCGCCGAGCTTGTCGGTCAGCTCGACGTTGCGCAGGGCGATTGCCAACCCGGCCTCGGATTCGCCGCGCATCGCTAAAAGCCCGGCCTGGTTGCTTCGCACCCAGCTCGCGGTCTCCGGGTCGTCCTCCTCGAGCGCAATACGCAGCGCCCGGTCGAAGAGCTCCTCGGCCTCGTCGAATTCGATCCTCTCCCGGCGCACCATCCCTTTGCCCATCAGCCCCCAGGCCGTGGGGCTGCCGAGGATGATGTTGGCGCCGATCGAGCCGTCATCGCCAACCAGCTCCAGCACTTCGTCGAGCGCCGCCTCGAAGCCGTCGAAGTCACCGGTCATCAGGTAGGCGAAGCCACCCGCGCAGCGGATCGCCACCCGCAGGTGCGGGTCGCCGGCGCGGTCGGCCAGCTCGACCGATTCGCGCACCGCGGCGATCCAGCTCTCGGCGTGGTGGTCGAGGCCGGGGCGGACCGCGGTAGCCACCCGCAGCAGGGCAAGCGAGTGCAGGTCTTCGCGGCGGTTGGCGATCTCCTCCGCCTCGGCCGCGAGCCGGTTCTGTTCGTCGCGGTCCATCCCGACCCGGAAGGCGTAGGTCAGCTGCTGTAAGCGGGAGTGGATGGCCAGAGCGGCGACCTCCTGGTCCTCCTCGAGGCCGTCGGTCAGCTCCATCACGTCGTGCCAGAGCCGCAGTGAGTCGCGCGGACGACTATGGCCGGCCCAGTAGGCGGCGCGGGCAGACCAGCGCGCCGCCTCCAGCCGCTCGCCGCCCTGCTGCAGGTGGTCGGCTATCAGCGCTGAGAGCTCGTCCCAGCGGTCGGGCGGATTGAGCTCGATCAGCGCTTGTGCTGCCTTGGCGTGGGTGGTGGCCCGTTGTTCGGCGAGCTGCGTGCCGTAAGCAACCTCGCGGGTGAGCGGATGCCGGAAGGCGAGCAGGCGCTGCGGGTACAGCTCGGCTTGGTAGAGGAATCCGCCCTCGATCAACTCGTCTAGGGCCCGCTCCATCGCCTCCTCCTCCAGCTCGGCCGCCATCGCCAGGGCCTCGTCACCAACCTCCTTGCCGAGAACGGAGGCGACCTGCAGCAGCTGCTTGGCCTCGGGGTCGAGACGGTCGATTCGCGCTGCCAATACCGCTTGCACGGTGACCGGGACGCCGGCGTCCTCGATCGGTTTGGCGAGGCGGTAGGCGCCGCGGTCGCCGACCAGGTAGCCGGCCTCGACCAGCTCGCGGACGATCTCCTCGATGAAGAAGGGGTTGCCACCGGTGCGCTCGTGGATCGGCTCGTCGAGTCCGTCGAGCGAAGGGTCCACCCCGGCCAGGTCGCGCAGCAGCTCGCACGTGTCCTCCTGTCGCAGGGGTGCGAGCGCGAGCGCCTCCCAGCAGGAGCTCCCGCTCCAGGGCGGCGAGTACTCCGGTCGGTAGTTGGCGAGGACCAGCGTTCGGGTGCCGCCGAAGCCGTCGATCAGCCCTTCGATCATCGCCTGGCTGCCCTCGTCGACCCAATGCAGATCCTCGAAGACGAGCATCAAAGGCTTCTTTCGGGATGGGTTGCTGACCAACTTGCAGAGGACTTCGGCCAGGGCCCGCTGCCGCGCCTCCGGGCTCATCTGAGGCACCGGCCGGTCCGGATCGGGGACGCCGAGGAAGTCGAAAAGCAGCGGCAGGTCCTCGGCGAAGGAGGTGTCGATCAGCAGCGCCCGGCCAGCGATCTTCTCCCGCGCCGTCTGCTCGGCGTCGTTGTCGCCGATCCTGAAGAAGGCGCGCAGCATCTGCAGGATCGGCATGAACGGGATCGACTTCCCGTGTGCCTGCCCCTGCGCCTCGAAGACCTCGGTCCCCTCGCTGCGGCACTGCTGAATGAACTCGTGGTAGAGGCGGCTCTTGCCGATCCCTGGTTCGGCGACGACCCCGATCGCGCTCGCCTCGCCTGCCTGGGCGCGCCGCAGCGCCGCCTGCAGCCGCTCGATCTCGCGCTCGCGGCCAACGAAGCGGGAGAAGCCGCGCTCCTGGGCTAGGTCGAGCCGCGTCCGCGCCTGGCCCACCCCCGCCAGCTCGAAGACCTGCACCGGCTGGCTCGCTCCCTTGATCTCGAACTCGCCGAGGTCGCGCAGGTCGAGGTAGCCGCGGGCGAGCTCGGCGGTGTGCTCGGTCAGGTAGGCCTTGCCGGGCTCGGCCAGCGACTCCATCCGCTGCGATAGACCGACCGTGTGGCCGATCGCGGTGTAGGAGCCTTCGCCGCCGCCGATCGCCCCGGCGACCACCTCGCCGGAGTTGATCCCGATCCGGGTCGAGAAGTTGAGCCCGCGCTCGCGCCGCAGCTCGGCGGCGTACTCGGAGACGTCGTCGAGCATCTGCAGGGCCGCGTAACAGGCGCGCCGCGCGTGGTCCTCATGGGCGATCGGGGCCCCGAAGATCGCCATGATCCCGTCGCCGGTGAACTTGTCGACGGTCCCCTCGAAGCGGGTCACCGTCTCCGCCAGTAGCGAGAAGAAGCGCTGCATGATCTTGCGCCACTCCTCCGGATCCTCCTGCTCGGCGAGGTCCATCGAGCCACTGACGTCGGCAAACAGGACCGTCACCTGCTTGCGCTCGGCATCGTCCTTCGTAGCTTCGTTCACGACGCCACAAAGGTTACGCCCCCTGATTCGGGTTGATGGTCCGGGGTCGACGGCCATGTAGCCTCGCTTCCATGCGATCGGTCCTCATCACCGGCGCCTCGACCGGGATCGGTCGCGCCACCGCCCTACGCCTCGACGGCAACGGCTGGAAGGTATTTGCCGGGGTGCGCAAGGAGGAGGACGCCGCTTCGCTGCGCGCCGAGGCCTCCGACCGGCTCGCGCCGGTGATCCTCGACGTCACCGACGCCGACCAGATTGCCGCTGCGGCCGAGCTGATCGAGCGCGAGACCGAGGGCGGGCTAGGGGGCTTGGTCAACAACGCCGGCATCGCCGTTCCGGGTCCGCTCGAGACGGTGCCGCTGGAGGATCTGCGGCACCAGCTCGAGGTCAACCTGGTCGCCTATGTAGCGGTGACGCAGGCGCTCCTGGGGGAGATCCGCCGCGCTGAAGGGCGCATCGTCTTCATCAGCTCGATCGGCGGCCGGGTCGCCTTTCCATTCGGCGGCCCATACCACGCCTCGAAGTTTGCGACCGAGGCGATTGGCGACGTCTTCCGCCAGGAGCTGCGCCCCTGGGGGCTGAAGGTCTCGATCATCGAGCCGGGATCGATCGACACCCCGATCTGGGAGCGCGGCCAGCGCCGCGGCGACGAGATCGAGGCGAAGGCGCCGAAGACGAACCAGCTCTATGGCGCTGCGCTCGACAAGTTCCGCAAGGTGATCGAAGACACCGCCGAACGTGGGATCCCGCCGGAGAAGGTGGCGAAGGCGGTATCGCACGCCCTGGAATCGCCGCGACCGAAGAGCCGCTACCTGGTTGGCCTCGACGCGAAGGTCCAGGCCCGCCTGCAGCCGTTTATCCCCACCCCGCTGTTCGACCGCATCGTCGCCCGTCAGCTCAATCTCTAAAGCCGTCAGAGCGTCCCGAGCGCTCATATACTGGGGCAGCCGATTGACTGGTCAATCAACCGAAGGGCCTGCGTGGTGCGTGTAGCTGCCGTACAGCTGAACTCAAACGGGGACAAGGAGCGGAACCTCACCGCCGCCGAGCGCCAGGTGCGCGCCGCGGCGGGCGCCGGCGCTGAATTCGTCGCCCTGCCCGAGAAGTGGAACCTGCTGGCCGGGGGCGAGGAACTGATCGCCGGGGCGGAGCCGCTCGACGGTCCGAGCTTGACCAGCGCCCGCGGCTGGGCGCGCGAGCTCGGCATTCACGTGCTCGCCGGCAGCATCTCCGAGCGCGGCGGCGAGGGGGAGAAGGCCTCCAACACCTCCGTCCTGATCGGGCCCGACGGGGAGGACCTGGCGGTCTACCGCAAGATCCATATGTTCGACGTCGATGCCGGCGGCGTCTCCTACCGCGAGTCCGAGCACGAGCGCCCCGGGGCCGAGCCGGTCGTCGCGCCCGTCGGCGATCTCCTTCTCGGGATGAGCGTCTGTTACGACCTTCGCTTCCCGGAGCTGTTCCGGATCCTCGCCCTTCGCGGGGCCCGAGTCGTCGCCGTTCCCTCCGCCTTCACCCTCGCCACCGGCCGGGACCACTGGGAAGTGCTGCTGCGGGCGCGGGCGATCGAGGACCAGGTCTTCGTTGTCGCTCCCAACCAGTCCGGCGAAGCGCCGCCGCACTTCAGCTCCTTCGGTCGCTCGATGATCATCGACCCCTGGGGGGTCGTCCTCGCTACCGCCCCCGACGGCGAGGGCTTCGTCGCCGCCGACCTCGATCTCGCCGTCCAGGACCGCATCCGCGAATCGCTGCCCTCACTGGCAAACCGGCAACCCGAGGCATATCTGTGGCCGCGGGCACCGGGGGAGCAGGCCTGATGGCGCAGGCGCCACCTGCCGATAAACGCCGCCTCATCCTCGACGCCGCTGTCCGCGTCTTCGCCCGCCAGGGGTTCCACTCGACCCGCGTCTCCGACATCGCCGACGAGGCAGGGGTCGCCTATGGCCTCGTCTACCACTACTTCAAATCGAAGGATCAGGTTCTGAACGAACTGTTCATCGAGCGCTGGTCGCTGCTGCTGGCGGCGATCGAGGAGTCCGATCGGGCCGACGGCGGGCCGCGTGAGAAGCTCGGCAAGGTCGCCGGCTTCATCTTCGACTCCTACCGGCACGACCCGGAGCTGATGAAGGTGATCATCGTCGAGGTCACCCGGGCGGCCAACTCCTTCGGCCAGACCCACCTGGAGCAGATCCGCCGCGCCTACGAGGGGATCGCCAGGATTGTCGCCGAGGGGCAGGAGAGCGGCGCCCTGCGCGGCGACGTCGAGCCGATGTTCGCCTCGATGGCCTTCTACGGCGCCGTTGAGCAGCTGCTCTCGGGCTGGATCTTCGGCACGATCCCGGCCTCGGAGACCGACTTCGACGCGGCGCGCGACCTGCTGGTGACGACGATCTGCGACGGACTCGAGCCGCGGTGAATAGGCTGGCGGCATCTTCTATCGCCACCGGACCGGTTTGGTTTACCTCCGCGTCCACGGGGAAAGGTTTGAGCTGAGTGGATAACGAGCTGGTCAAACGTCTCGTCTGGAGCGGCCTTTTGGCCGCGACGGGCGCCCTGGCAAGCATCGCCGCCTCGCGGGTCGCGGCGATCGCCTTCCGCCGTATGTACAACGAGGACCCGCCCGAGTAGGAGGGACGATGGCCGAGCCCGTTCAAAACCCGCCGCCGCTCCCACCCCCGGGGCCGCCGCCTCCGCCCGACGAGCGCACGCTCGCGGATCTAGTCGTCGACGTTTCCGAAAACGCTTCGACCCTCGTCCGGGAGGAGATCGAGCTGGCTAAGGCCGAGGTCTCGGCGAAACTCGCCAAGCTCGGCCGTGGCGCTGGAGTCGGCGTCGCCGCCGGTACCTTCGCCTTCTTGGCGCTGATCCTGATCCTGCACGGGATCGCCTGGCTGCTCGGCGAAGAACTCTTCGACGGCAACATCTGGGCCGGCTACTTCGTCACCGCCGGGATCTTCCTACTGATCGCCGCCCTCGCCGGCTTCATCGCCTATCGGGCGCTCAAGGCCGGGTCGCCGCCGGTGCCTGAGCAGGCGATCGAAGAGGCGAAGCTGACCAAGGAGATGCTCGAAAAGGAGGCTTCGTGACCACCGGTGCGCCAGGACGTTCCCCCGCCGAGATCCGCAGCGACATCGACCTCAAGCGCCGCGAGCTCGGTACTTCGGTCGAGGCGCTGCGCGGCCGCGTCAACGAGATCACCGACTGGCGGCGCCAGGTCGATGAGCACAAAGACCAGCTGATCATGGGCGCCGCCGCCGTCGGCTTCTTCATCGGCGCCCGGGCCATGCTGAGGCGTCGTAAGCGTCGCCGCAGCTAGCGCTAAGCGATCAAGTCGGTGCGGACGCCGCCTACGCCCAGTAGGCCGGGCCCGACGTGGGCGCCGAGGACGGGGCCGACCTCGGAGATGAAGGCCGGCTCGCAGCCGTAGATCTCGTAGCAGTCTTCGATCAGGGCGTCGGCCGTCTCTTTGTCCTGGATGTACTGGACGACCCAGCCGTCGGCGCCGTCTTCGTGGCGCTGGCGGGCGTAGCCGCGCAGCCGCTCCAGCGAGCGGGCGCGGGTGCGGACGCGCTCAACCGGGGTGATCTCCTCTTCGAGGGTGAGGATCGGCTTGATCTTCAGCGCCCCGCCGATCCAGGCACGGGCGCCGCCGATGCGACCGCCCCTCCGCAGGTACTCGAGGGTGTCGATCGCGAACCACATTTTCAGGTTCTCGCGGGTCTCCTCGGCGCGGGCGAGGCAAGCCTCGGCGTCGGCCCCGGCTCGCGCTGCCGAGGAGGCGCCGAGGGTGCAGAGACCCATGCCGCCGGCGGCCGAGCGCGAGTCCATCAGGTAGAGGCGCTCGCCCCCTTTGCCTTCATCGAGCAGTCGCTCGCGCGCCTGCCCGGCGGCCTCGAAGGTGCCGGAGATGCCGGCCGAGATGTGGATTGAGACAACTTCTCGCCCTTCAGCCAGCAGCGGCTCGTAGACCTCGAGGAAGTCCCCAATCGACGGCTGCGAAGTAGTCGCGCCGCTTTCCGAAGCCCGCAACCGCTCGTAGAACTCGTCGAAGTCGCTGATCTCCGACTCTCGCTCCTGATGCCCGTCGACGGACACATAGAGGCTGATCGTCCTAATCCCGCGCTCCGTAACTAGCTCGGTCGGCAAATAGCCGGTCGTGTCGCAGACGACCGCAGTCTCGGCAGGCGAGCTCACGTTGTCGATTCTAGACGGGCTGTCGCATTTGGACGCGTGCATGGCGCGCTACACTTTGTGAAGTGACTGAGACCCCTCAAGCAGCGATCACTCTCAGCGACAAGGCCGTCGAGAAGATCGGCGAGTTGCTCGGCTCGCAGCCGGACGGCTCTGAGCAGGCGTTGCGAGTTGCCGTCCGTGGTGGCGGATGCTCGGGCTTCCAGTACGCCCTCGCCTTCGACAAGGCGAAGGAGGACGACAACGTTTTCGAGGTCGACGGGGTCTCTGTCGTCGTCGATAAGGTCAGCATGCAGTTCGTCTTCGGCTCGGAGGTCGATTACATCGAAGGCCTCCAGGGCGCCGGCTTCCAAGTCAACAACCCGAACGTGGTTGCGGCCTGCGGTTGCGGTTCCTCTTTCCAGGTCAAAGAGGACGCGGCCGAACAGGCTGCTGCGGTCTAGCCAGACCGCAAGAGCTTCTATTCGATCTGGAGCGGCGGCGACTGCTGAGGAACGCTGGCCTGCTGCGTCTGCGGCACCTGGGCGTTCTCGGGCTGCTTGACGCCGAGGGTGTCGGCTAGCTCGCCGGACTCGAACATCTCCTCGATGATGTCGCAGCCGCCGAGCAGCTCGCCGTTTACGTAGAGCTGGGGAAAGGTCTGCCAGTCGGAGATCTCCGCCGTCACTTCGCGCAGCGGCTGCAGCGCGGGGAGGACGTCGATCGCGCCGTAGTCGACGTCGACCTGGTCCAGCACCTGGACCACGCGCATCGAGAAGCCGCAGCGCGGCATGTCCGGGGTCCCTTTCATGAACAGCAGGATCGGGTTGGCGGTGATCAGTTCTTCCACTTTGCTCTTCAGCTCTGGGTCGGCCATGGGGGCATTGTAGGGAGGCGGAAGGTTCGGCTAGAGCTGGGTGACGATCAGACCGATGATCGCTGCCAGAAGTCCTATGAATGCAGCGAAGAGGCCACCGCCAACGATCAGGATGGCGTGCTGCAGACCGTCGATGCGGGCGTTGTTTTCACTCACGCGGTCGCTCAGCTCCGTGAGCCGGGTTTCTACGCTGTTGAAGCGCTCGTCGACGCGGCTCTTGAATTCGTCGAGCCGCGAATCGGGCCAGGTGGATCGCTTGTATCGCATGACCCTGAGGGTATGGAGATAAGTCGTACGCATAGCGCGCACAATGTAACATTTTGTCGTAGGAAAGCGCGCGAAGGTGTGACTTCAGCCGGGGAGGCTGGTCTTCACCGAGAGCGCGTGAATGGTGCCGTCGTCGAAGCGCTCTTTGACCGCAGCCTTGACCAGGCGGTGCTGGTCGATCCGGGAGAGGCCCTTGAACTGGGGGGCGGCGACGTCGGCGCGGATGTGGTCGCCGGTGCCGGTTTCGTCGCTGACCTCGGCCGCGGCGCCGGGCAGCGCCGCCTCGATCATCCCCTTCAGCTCGTCGAGATCAGCCGGCACTAGCTCGCGGCGGGCTCGCCGAGCGTCTCGAGCATCTCCTCGACCCGGACGAACTTGACCCGCGGGCGGCCGTGCGGCTCGCCGCGGCCGACCTCGGCCTGGTCAATCGCCTGCCAGTCCTCGAAGCTGACGTAGCGCACGTTGCGCTCCTGCAGCAGGTCCTCGACCGCGGTCGGGTCGGGCTTCTCCGGGCTCAGCAGCTTCTGCTCCTCGACGTCGGCGAGGAGGTGCTGGACAGTCTCCAAGGCGTCTTTCTTGTTCGTCCCGATCACGCCAGAGGGGCCGCGCTTGATCCAGCCCGCGGTGTAGTGGCCGACTTTGTGCCCGGCGTCATGGGAGTCGAGGATGCGGCCGCCCTCGTTGAGGATCAGGCCGCGCTTCTCGTCAAAGGGCACGCCCTCGATCGGGACGCCCGTGTAGCCGACCGAGCGCAGGACCAGGCCGCACTCGAGCTCTTCGCGCTCGCCGGTGTCCCTGGCGCGCAGGGCGCCGCCTTCCTCAACCAGCTCGTTGCGGCCGACAACGATCGATTCGACTTTGCCGTCGCCCTTGATCTCGACCGGCGAGGCGAGGAAGCGAAGGACGATCCGCTGCTTCTTGTCCTCGGGCTCCCGTTCGGAGAACTCTTTCAGCGTCTCGACGTTGACCCGGGTCGTCTTGTCGACCTCGTCGGACTCCAGGAAGGCCTGGCTGGCCGGGTCGAGCTCCATCTCCTGCGGGTCGACGACGACGTCGGCGTCCTCCATCTCCCCGAGCTCTTTGATCTCCGGGTTGGTGAAAGCGGCTTGGACGGGACCGCGGCGGCCGAGGACGACGATCTCGCGGATCTGCTTGCGGTCGAGCGCCTCGATCGCGTGGTCGGCGGTGTCGGTCTGGCGCAGCTCGTGGTCGGTCAGGGCCAGCATCCGGGCAACGTCCATCGCCACGTTGCCGTTGCCGATCACGACGGCACGCTCACAGGAGAGGTCCCACTCGTGGTCGGCGTAGTCGGGGTGGGCGTTGTACCAGCCGACGAAAGCGGTGGCGGCGTGGCTCCCGGCCAGGTCCTCGCCGGGGATCCCGAGCTGGCGGTCGGTCTCGCAGCCGACCGTGAAGACGATCGCGTGGTAGAGCCGTTCGAGCTCTTCGACCTCGATGTCGTGCCCGATCTTGACGTTGCCGAAGAAGCGGAAGCCCTCGCGGGCGGCGGTTTTCTCGTAGACCCGGATCACCGACTTGATCTTCGGGTGGTCCGGGGCGACGCCGCCGCGCACCAGCCCGAAGGGGGAGGGGAGGCGGTCGAAAAGGTCGACCTGGGCGTGCAGGTCGCCGTCCTTGAGGATGTGCTCGGCGGCGTAGAAGCCGCTGGGGCCGGCGCCGACGATGGCGACGCGGAGGGGGGTCTCTTCAGTTCCGATCTTGCTCATGGGAGCGCGAAAGAATAGGGAAAGACGGAGCTCAGCCGAGCGCCGGGGCGCCGGCGCCGACCGCGCTGGGGGTCCCGTCGAGGGCGTCGAGCGCCTTCCCGACCGACATCGCGACGCAGGTGAAGATCGGCGTCTCGCGCTCGGTGTACTCACTTGACTCGGTCGGCCGCAGCTCGTTGACGAGGTTGAGGAATTCGCCGGGGTCGTCGCCCTCGAAGCAGACGACGAACTCTTGGTCGTCGATCCCGTAGGAGTAGGTCGTGTTGATCGTGATCTCGGGATAGCGGCGGCCGACTTCGATGTGGCTTTTCATGATCCGGCCGCGCTCCTCCGGCGGCAGCCCGTACCAGCGACGCTGCTTGACCATCGGGTAGAGAAAGAGGTACTTGCGCTCGCTGGTGCAGATCTCGGGGCGAGCGTCCTCCGCGGAGTACGGCGACTGTTTCGTCATCGAGAGGAACGAGTGCGGGGTGGTCGTCCACTTCGCCAGACCGCTCTGGCCGAGAACGACGTGGAAGGTGTGGATGTCGGCCAGGTTCGGACTCTGGGTCAGCAGCACCAGGTCGACGTCGCCACGCGTTCCTATGGTTGAGTAGGCGCGCAGCGAGCGGTCAACGGCGAAGTCCTCGCAGGCGGCGAGGAATTCCCCCTTATCCGCTGCCCGGAGCTCCGGGTCCCGACGGCGCCAGGCTGGATCGATCTTGAAGAAGCTGAACTTGGCAAAGGTGCGGTCGGCCATTGGCGTGACGATAGCGCTCGCCCTGCTGGGGATCGCTCCCTCGGCGGCGGCCAAGGAGCCGGGGGTGGTCCTGGCGTGGGTGCCGAGCGATACGACCGTCGCCGAACTTGCCGATGCTGGTTTTTCGCCGGGAGTGATGAGCGCCGGGCTCGGAACCGTGCCGCCAACGCAGACCTACCTGGACGTCAGGCAGGGGAACCGGGTTTTCGACTCTCTCTATGACCAGCCCCTGCCCGCGGGGAAGCGCGGTCCGGGGTGGTGGCGGGAAGTGGTGGAACGGGCGGAAACGGCCCCGGCGGAGATCGAGCCCGGGCTGTTGCGGAAGACGCTGAGGGAAGCGGGGGCGCGCGCCTGGTTCTCGGAAAGCGCCCGCAGCTCCCTCGACCGGCTTCTTTCGAAGAGGAACTCCGACCTGCTGATCGCGATTGCCCGGCCGACTGGGAAATCGGACGAACCGCTGCCGATTGGGATCAAGGGCGCGGGGTTCGACGGCAACCTCACCTCTGACAGCACGCGGATGGATGGGTACGTGCTCTCGACCGACGTTGCACCGACGATCCTCGACCGGCTCGGGATCGACATTCCCTCGCAGATGTCCGGGCAGCCGATCCACGCGGAGGGGTCGGTCGATCCGGCGGCGATCGAATCGCTGGTCGGGCGGATGGACGTGATCTCGTCGCGGCGTGGACCGGTGATCGGGCTGAACGTGATCGTCTGGTTGGCCGCCCTGCTGATCGTCACGCTGCTCAGCCGCGGCCGTCTGTCGCGAAAAGGAGTTCGCCTGACCGGTCTGACGATCGTCTACCTGCCGCTCGTCCTCCTGCTGGGCGCGGCGCTGGAACCGAAGGAGACGGCGGAACAGCTGCTCGTGCTGCTCCTCTCACCGCTGCTCGGCACGGTCACTTTGCTCCTCCTCAAGGGCTATCGCGCCCTGGCTGTCGCCTCTGCCCTGACCGTGCTCGCCTACGCGATTGACGTGATCGCCGGCTCGCCGCTTACCTCGCTCTCCCTGCTGGGGCCGAACCCGGGCCTCGGAGTGCGCTTCTATGGGATCGGCAACGAGCTTGAGGCGCTACTGGCGGTGCTGGTGGTTGCAGGCACGGGAGCGGCGCTGGCGGGTTTCGTGAGGCGGGCTTCCGCTCGTGCCGCCGCAGTTGCTTTCGTCGCCGCCGGGTTGATCGCCGCCTTCGTCTTCGCCGCCGGTCGTTTCGGCGCCGACGTCGGCGCGGCAATCGTCTTCCCGGTCGGCGCCGTGGTCGCGGCCGTCGTGGTCGCCGGCCGTGGCAGACGCACCGCAGTTCTGGCGGTGGTCGCCGCCCCCTTTGCAGTCCTGGCGCTACTGGCGCTGATCGATCTGCTCAGCGGTGCCAATGCTCATCTGACCCGCTCGGTCCTCGATGCCGGCGGCCTCGGTGACCTCGCCGACGTCGCTCAGCGCCGGCTGCAGTTGTCCGCCCACAGCTTCGCGCGGCCGGTGCTGCTCGCCTTTTTGCCGGTGGTCGCCGCGGCTGCTGCTCTCGCCTATGTGAGGCGAGATCGGTTGGCGGCCTGGGTGGCCGGCGTGCCGGCGATGCGGGCGGGTTTGATCGGGGCCTTGGCGGCGACGGTGGTCGGCACGCTCGCCAATGACTCAGGCGCACTCCTGCTGGAGATCGGCGCCGCCTACCTGCTCGTCTTCACCGGCTTCGCCTGGGCCGAGAGCGATGCGGCGCCTGCCGACCGATGATCTACTCTTGATTGCCCGTGCGCATAGGTCTCGTCTCGCCATATTCCTGGTCCTACCAGGGGGGCGTGAACCGGCACGTTGAGGCTCTCGCCGAGGAGTTCCTCGGGCGTGGCCACGATGTCCGCGTGCTCGCTCCCTTCGACCCTCCGGGGCGGCTCAGCCGCGTGCTCCATCGGGCGCAGGCGGAACGGCGCGAGCTGCCCGATTATCTGGTCCCACTCGGCCGCACCGCCGGGTTTGGGGCCAACGGGTCGGTTTCGAACCTCGCGCCCTTCCCAGCCGGGGGCGTCGTCGCTCCGCGACGGGCCGTCCGCGCCGGCGAATTCGACGTCATCCACGTCCACGAGCCGCTGGTGCCGCTGGTTGGCTGGAACGCCACCCTGGGGGCGCACGTCCCCGTGGTGGGGACCTTCCACGCCTACGCGACCAAGCCGCTGCCCAACTACATCGCTAACGCGGTCGGTGCCCGGCGCCTCTTCAACCGCCTCTCCGCCCGGATCGCGGTCTCCGAGGCGGCCGCTTGGACCGGCCGTCGCTGGTTCGGCGGCGAGTACACGATCATCCCCAACGGGGTCGATGTCGAGGCAGCACCGAGCGATCCGGTGCCGCCCTCCGAGGAGCTGCGGATCCTCTTCGTTGGCCGCCCCGAGGAGCGCAAGGGCCTGCCGATCCTCCTCACCGCCTTCAACGCCTTGGTCGAGCACGTGCCCTGCCGGCTGACCGTGATCGGCGCCGATCGGGAGGACGTGCTCCGCTACGTCGCCGACCCCGACCTCCTCCGTTTCATGGACATCCGCGGGCGCGTCTCCGGGCCGGCCCTTTGGGAGGCGCTCCACCGCGCCGATGTGCTCTGCGCCCCCTCGCTCTCCGGCGAGAGTTTCGGGATGGTCCTGACCGAGGCGTTCGCGGCGGGCACTCCCGTCATCGCCTCGGCGATCGCCGGCTACAGCGACGTCGTCAGCGATGGCGTCGACGGGCTGCTGGTTCCGCCCGGAGATCCCCAGCGCCTTGCCGAGGAGCTACAGCGGGCCCACCACGAGCCCGAGCGGCTGCGCGAGATGGGTCTGGCGGCGCGGCGCAGCGCCGAGCGCTACGCCTGGCCCCGGGTCGCCGACCAGGTGACGGAGGTCTACGAGCGTGCGATCGAGGTTCCGAAGCCCGCCACGGCGGGGGAAAAGTTCGCCCACTGGGCGGGGATCAGGCCCGCCGACGGCAACCCGCGTCGGCCGGCGGAGCGGCTGCCCTCGCTCGATCCGGTGCCGGCGCAGGCGGGTAAGCGCGGCCGCGCCCTCGCCCGGCGGCTCGCCCTTGCCGTCGCCGGGCTGCTGGGCGTTGGCCTGACGCTCCTCGCGGCGCAGAAGATCGGCGTCGACAACGTCGTCGAAAGCATCGTCCGCTCGGATCTGACCTGGGTCCTGATCGCCTGCGCGCTGATGGCGAGCTCGATGTTCTTTCGCGCCGCCTCCTGGTACTGGATCGCCCGGGCGGCGCTGCCAAACCGGCCGATCCGCCGCCGCGACGTCACCTCGGCGACGATGATCGGGGTGCTGATGTCGGCAACCCTGCCGGCGCGCCTCGGTGAGCCGGCGCGCGCGCTGACCCTGGCGCGGCGCAGCGGCCGGATGCGGGAAACCTTCCCGGTGCTGCTCGGGACCTTGGTCTCGCAGACGATGCTGAACCTGGTCGCCCTCGTCCTGCTCGGGGTGATCATCGTCTCGACCACGCCGCTCTTCCACTCCGGCACCAAGCAGATCTTCGCCTTCAGCCTGGTGCCGCTGCTGGTCCTGCTCGTTGTGCTCCTGGCGCCGCTGCTGATGCGCCGCAACGGGAACGGCCGGCTCGCCCGCCTCGGCGCGGCAATCCGCCGGGCGCTGCTGCAGGTCCGCGCCGGACTCACCGTCTTCAAAGATCCCCGCCAGGGATCAGCCGCCGCCGCGGCGCAGCTCGGGGCCTGGGCGATCCAGCTCTGCGCCTGTTGGGCCTTGCTCTACGCACTTGGCCTCGATGGCAAGGCCGGGATCGGGGCCGCCGCAGCGGTTCTCTTCGCCGTCAACGTCACCGCGGTGGTGCCGGCGACCCCCTCCAACATCGGCGTCTTCCAGCTGGCGGTGATCAGCGTCCTTCACACCGGTTTCGGGGTCAGCACCGCGGACGCGCTCGCCTACGGCGTGATCCTCCAGGCCGTCGAGATCGCTACGGCCGTTGCCCTCGGCCTGCCGGCCCTCGTCCGCGAGGGTCTGACCTGGAGCGATTTGCGGGTGCAGGCGCTATCGACGGCCCCCGTCCGGCTCGAGCCGCACCCAAAAGCTTCAAAAACTTCTCCGTATTGATTTAGGATTGCCCGAGGCATGCCTGCCACCGATCCCAGGCCAGGCAATGCCGACCGGGAGGCGCGAGGCCGGCGCCGGTTTTCCATCCAGACCGAGCAGCCGGCCCGCCTCTAGGCCGCCGCGGGCGACAACTTACGCGACTTCATGGCCGGATCGACAAGGTTCCTTGACGAATCCACAGTGGTGTGCATAGAGTCGAGCAATCGGCCAAAAAGAACTCACGCGAACTTGGGAAGGGGAGCCGTGAGATACGACTCGGCAGTTTTGGAGAGAGTCGCGCAGCGCTTCCGGCGCGACATGTGGGACTCGGTGGTTCCGGAAGCAGTTTCCGAATCGGGAGTTGAAGTCGAGAGGTTCGGGCCGGTGCAGGCCACCGCCTTCGGTGACCTGCCCGAAATCCACCTGCTGCAGCAGATTCAGGGTGCGGCAGAGCCTGACGCGGTCGCCGGCGGCCATCTGGGAGCGGCGATCGAATGGATGCGGGCCCGCGAAGTCGACTACCGAATCCCGGTCGCCGCAAGCAGGCCCGGGGCGGCGGAGGCAGAGGCCTGGCTGGACGATCGGGGCTACGAGCAGGGGGCGGGCTGGGTGAAACTGGTCCGCGACGGCTCGCCGCCGGACTTCTATGTCGACCCGAGCATCGTCATCTACCGCCTCGGGGAAGACGAATGTGAAGGCGAAGGCCTGAGCACGATCGCGGCTGAAGCTCTGGGGATGCCACTAGTGGCGGGAACGCTGTTCTTCTCGCTGCCGCAGCGGGACGGCTGGCACTGCTACACGGCGGCGCTCGGCCCGGAAGAGATCCCGGTCGCCACCGGCTCGATGCTGATCACCGACGGCGTCGCCCAGCTCGGGGCAGGGCAGACTCTGGCGCACGCCCGCGGGTGCGGCTGCAACGCCGCGCTCCTGCATCGGCGCCTGCTTGACGCTCACAGGGCGGGATGTCACACCGTGTTCGTCGAGGTTGGCGAATGCGATCTCGCCTCCTGGTCGGCTGTCACCCGCAACCTGCAGCGGGCCGGCTTCGAGGAGGCCTACGAAGGGCGCAACTGGCAACGGCCGGCGCTTCACCCGGCCGAGCTGCCGGAGCGCTTCAGCGGCTGAGCTCGGGGGCGGGGGCCTCGGCGCCCTCGCCCTCCTCGGCCGTCTCCGGCTCGGACTCCGGCGGTAGCTCGCCGCCCCGCTCGGTACCGGCGATTAGCTCGTCGGGCGTCTTCTCCTCGGGGATGAAGCCGGACTTCATCCCGAAGTAGACGGCCTGGGGGTGGTGGGCGACGATCGCCACCGTCGATTGCTCCGGCATCACCGCGTAGCCGCCGGAGAGCGTCATCCCGATCTCTTCGAGGTCGAGCAGGCGCCAGACTTTCTCGTGCTCGGACTGGTCTGGGCAGGCGGGGTAGCCCCAGGAGTAGCGACGGCCCTGGTCGAGCTCGATCCCGAGCTGGCGGCGAATGTCCGAATGCAGCCACTCGGCCAGTCCCTCGGCGGACTGGACGCCGAGACCGTGGACGTAGAGCTGCTCGGCGAACTCACCTTCGGCCTCGAGCTTCTCGATCAGCTCGGTCACCTCCGGCCCAACCGTCACCCCCTGCAGGGCAACGACGTCGCGCTCGCCCGAGGAGAGCGGCCGGTAGAAGTCGGCGAGGCAGATCCGGTCGTGGCGAGGCTGGCGCGGGAAGACCAGGCGCTCGAGCTCGCGCTCGGGGTCCTCAGGGTCGAAGACGACCAGCTCGTTGCCGTCGGCGTTGCAGGGGAAGTAGCCGAGCCGCGCGCGCGGGTGGAGGTAGTCCTGCTCCCGCCACATCCGCTCCAGGCGCGGGGCGAAGCCCTCCTCGCCGTCATGACCCTCGACCAGCTGTCGCCAAGCCTCGCCCTTGACGCCCCGGCCGCCCCAGTGGAGCTTGAAAAGGACGTGGCGGTCGAGGTAGGGGTAGACGTCGCCGAGGTCGACCGGGATCTCCCGCACGCCCCAGTAGGGCGGCCGTGGGATCGACACGTCGGTGCGGGCGCCCGAGCGGACGCTGGCGTCAGTGGTCGGCGGCGCGTCATCGACGACGACCGGTTTCTCACGCAGTTGCTTTGCCTCGGCGCGCATCCGCTCGACCAGCGCGGCGCGGGCCTCGGCGTCGACCAGCGCGTCCATCGTGTCGAGCCCCTGGAAGGCGTCCTTGCAGTAGAAGACGCCGGGCTCGTAGACCTCGTCGGACTCTTTCCCCTTCGGGTAGAGCGTGCGGCGGCCGAAGTCGCGGTTGATCGCGGCGCCGCCGATCAGGACCGGGAAGTCGAGACCGCGCTGGTGCAGCTCGGCGACGCAGGTCGGCATCTGCTTCGAGGTGGAGACGAGCAGGGCGGAGAGGCCGATCGCGTCGGCCTCGTTCTCGACCGCGGCATCGATGATCGCGTCGACCGGTACCTGCTTGCCGAGGTCGATCACGGTGTAGCCGTTGTTGGTGAGGATCGTGTTGACGAGAGACTTGCCGATGTCGTGGACGTCGCCGAAGACGGTGGCAATCACGACCTTGCCCTTGGTGTGGCCGTCGATCCGGTCGAGGTAGTTCTCGAGCTGGGCGACCGCGCGCTTCATCACTTCGGCCGACTGCAGGACAAAGGGCAGGATCAGTTCGCCGGCGCCGAATTTGTCGCCGACCTCCTTCATCGCGGGTAGCAGCACCTCGTTGAGCGTGGGAACGGCGCCGATCTTGTCGACCGAGCGGTCGATCCACTCCTCGACGCCGTCCTTCTTACGGCGGAGGATGTGCCAGTGCAGGGCCTCCTCGGGCTCCATGCCCTCGGTCGGGTCCGCGACCTCGGCCTCGGCCTCCTCGCCCTTCGACTCGAAGTGGGAGATGAAGCGCTCGAGCGCGTCCTCGCGGCGGTTGAAGACGAGGTCGTCGGTCAGCTGCCGCTCCTCCTCGGGGATCTCGCCGTAGGGGGTGATGTGGTTGGGGTTGACCATCGCCAGGTCGAGCCCGGCCTCGACGCAGTGGTGGAGGAAGACCGAGTTGAGGACCGCGCGGGGCCGCGGCGAGACGCCGAAGGAGACGTTGGAAACGCCAAGCGAGGTCTTGACGCCGGGGATCTCGGTCTTGATCCGGCGGATCCCCTCGATCGTCTCCACGGCGGAGGGTCGCCACTCCTCGTCGCCGGTGGTGAGGGTGAAGGTGAGGGCGTCGAATATCAGCGCCTCGGGGTCGAGTCCGTGCTCGTCGCAGGCGATGTCGCGGATCCGTTCGGCGATCTCGACCTTGCGGTCGGCCGTCTTCGCCATCCCGACCTCGTCGATCGTCAGCGCGATCAGCGCGGCGCCGTGTTCCTTGGCCAGCGGGATCACGACGTCGGCCTTGTCGCGGCCGGCCTCGAGGTTGATCGAGTTGACGATCGCGCGGCCAGGGATCTGCTCGAGGGCGGCCTTGATCACCTCGGGTTCGGTCGAGTCGACCTGGATCGGGGCGGGCTGGGTCAGCGAGACCCGCTTTACCACCGCCTTCATCTGCTCGTCCTCGTCCTGGCGCTCGGTCAGGGCGACGCAGGTGTCGAGCACGTGGGCACCACCTTCGACCTGGTCTTCGGCGACCTGGACGAGACCGTCGTAGTCGTCGGCGAGCAGCAGTTCCTTGGCCTTCTTCGAGCCTTGCGAGTTGACCCGCTCGCCGACCAAGGTCGGCCGCGGCTCCTGCACCAGCGGGGTCGAGGTCATCATCGAAGAGACTTCAATCGCGCTCGGTGCCGGGCGCTCACCGGGCACGCGGCCGTCGACCCGCTCGCGGATCGCGGCGATGTGCTCGGGGGTGGTGCCGCAGCAGCCGCCGACGATGCCGACGCCGAAGCGTTCGACGAACTCGCCGAGGGAGGCAGCCAGCGGCTCCGGCTTTTCCGGGAAGACGGTCTCGCCGTCGGGGCCCTGGAAGGGCAGCCCGGCGTTGGGGATGCAGTGGACCGGCAGCGGCGAGGCCTCGCCGAGGAAGCGGATCGCGTCGCGCATGTCCTCGGGACCGGTCGAGCAGTTGAGGCCGATTACGTCGATCTCGAGCGCGGTCAGGGTCGTCAACACCGCCTGGATATCGGTCCCGAGCAGCATCTTGCCGCCGTTTGGCAGTAAGGAGACGCTGCACTGAATCGGCAGCGTGCGGCCGGTCTGCTTGAAGGCCTCACGGGCGCCGAAGATCGCCGCCTTCACCTCAAGGATGTCCTGCGCGGTCTCGATCATGATCAGGTCGGACCCGCCTTCGACTAGCCCTTGGGCCTGCTCGGCGAAGACCTCGACCAGGCGGCCGAAGGAGATGTTCCCGAGGGTCGGGTCGGTCGACGCGGGGAGGAAGCCGGTCGGTCCGATCGAGCCGGCGACGAAACGGGTTTCGCCGGCGGCGCGGCGGGCGATCTCCGCCGCCTTGCGGTTGATCTCGAGCGTCTGCTCGCCGAGTCCCCACTCCTCGAGCTTCAGCCGCGAGCCCTGGAAGGAGTCGGTCTCGACCACCTCGGCGCCTGCCTCCAGCATCGAGCTGTGGACCCCCTCGATCACGTCGGGCCGGTTGAGGACCAGCACCTCGTGGCATTTGCCGGCCAGGCCGCCGTAGTCCTCGGCCGAGAGGTCGAACTGCTCCAGCGTCGCGCCCATGCCGCCGTCGAAGACGACGACGCGCTCCTTGGTCGCAGCTATGTAATCCCGCTCCGGCATGAACCTTTAAAGGTAGCGGGACGCCGCTCAGCGGCTGCCGGACGGCTGGGCGTGAACGGCGCTCAGCGGCGCAGACCGAGGCGGCGCTTCCAGTCGCGGGCGTTGAAGAGGCGGACGATCGGGGCGATCAGGCGGCGGCGGGACCTGGTGTAGGGGTACCAGGTGAGCTCGCGCTTGCCGCCGAAGCGGGTGATCACCAGGGACTCGCTGCGGCAGTACTTCTTGATCCCCGGTTCGCCGTGGCGAAAGCCGATCCCGGACTGCTTCCAGCCGCCCATCGGGACCTCGGTGGCGAAGTAGTTGACGAGGACGTCGTTGACGTTGACCGCGCCGCACTCGACCCGCCGCGCCACCTGCTCGGCCCGCTCGCGCTCGCCGAAGACGGCGCCGGATAGGCCGTAGCGGCTGTCGTTCGCCATCGCCACCGCCTCCTCGGCATCGCGCACCTTCATCACCCCAACCACCGGGCCGAAGGTCTCGTCGCGCATCACCTTCATCGAGTGGTCGACGTCAACCAGGACCGTCGGCTCGAAGTAATCGCCGGGACCGTCGACCCGCTTGCCGCCGGTGAGGGCGCGGGCACCTGAAGCGAGGGCGTCGTCGACATGGTCGGCGACGATCTCAATCTGGCGCGGCGAGGTCATCGCGCCGACGTCCTTCGGCTCGCCGCTGGCGTCGGCGCCTTGGCGGAGGCGGCCGACCTCCGCGGTCAGCTTGATGACGAACTCATCGTAGGCCGGCTCCTCGACGTAGATCCGCTCGACCGACATGCAGATCTGACCCGAGTTCATCATCCCGCCCCAGGCCGCGGCGTTGGCGGCGCGGTCGAGGTCGGCGTCGGCAAGGACGATCATCGGGTCCTTGCCGCCAAGCTCGAGGCTGACCGGGGTCAGCGTCTCCGCCGCCCGCGCCATCACCCTGTGGCCAGTGCGGTCGGAGCCGGTGAACTGGACGAAGTCGACCGCGTCGACCAGGGCCCCGCCGGTCTCGCCGATCCCCTGCACGCAGTCGAAGACATCCGGGCCGCCGATCTCGTTCTTCCAGGCTTCGACCACCTCGGCGATCCCGAGCGGGGTGAACTCGGAGGGCTTGACAACGACGGCGCAGCCGGCCTGCAGGGCGGGAACGGCGTCGCCGAGCGAGAGGATCAGCGGGAAGTTCCAAGGGCTGATGATCCCGACGACCGGGTGGGGCCGGTACTGAATCCGCAGCTTCTTCGACGCCAGCAGCGGTGAGTGGGGGCGGACGCTCTCCTCGCCGATGAACTGGGCGGCGCGGGTGCCGTAGAAGTTGATCAGGTCGGCGAGGTAGGTCGGCTCGTTTTCGGCGTCGGCGCGGACCTTGCCGGTCTCGCGCTGCATCGTCTCCAGCACCCGCTCGCGGTTGTCGAGCAGCCAGTCGCGCAGCTTGCCGAGCCAGTGGTAGCGCCCCTCGATCCCCATTGCCTCCCACTCGGGCTGGTTGGCACGGACCCGTCGCACGGTCTCGGCAACCTGCTCGGGCGGATCGACCGGGATCTCGCGGATGATCGATCCCGTCGCTGGATTGCGGACCTCGATCGACTCCTCTGCGGCCCGAACAGCAGTTGCGCTCTCCACCCCGATGCTCCCTTCGTCGCCGTTTGGCTGGTCAGCCAAATGTACTAGCGCGAGACAAGTCGGTAAACCGGACCTTCGATCGAGGCGACGTAGAGGCGGTGCTGGTTGTCTTCGCCGAAGGAGCTCGGGCTTTCGACGCGGAGGCCGAGCTTGTGGTCGTCAGAGGCGTGGTTGAGGTGCGGCACCAGGGCTCGCAGCTGGCCCTCGCAGAGGTCGGCGTAGACGTAGCGGCCGAGCAGGCCCGGCAGGCGCGGGTCGCGGACGACGTAGCCGCCGATGATCGAACAGCTGCCGCCGCCGCGGGCGTGGCTGTAGGCGAAGATCGGCTTGATGGTTCCGCCGGGGTCCGGGGTGCCGCTGTTTTCATCGCTGTATTTGGAGTCGCCCTCGAGGGCGTCCCAGCCGAAGTTGGCGCCGCTCGCCCCGGTGATCGTCGTGTAGTCGAGCTCCTCGAACTGGTTCTGACCGACGTCGGCGATCGCCAGGCGATTGCTGCGGCGGTCGAAGGAAAAGCGGAAGGGGTTGCGCAGCCCGTAGCTGTAGATCTCGTCGCGGCCAGGCTTGCCGACGAAGGGGTTGTCGGGGGGCACGGTGTAGGGCTTGCCGCCGGATGGGCGGGGATCGATCCGCAGCAGCTTCCCGAGCAGCACCTCCTTGTTCTGGGCGTTGTTCGGCGGGTCGCCGCCGGAGCCGCCGTCGCCGGTGCCGAAGTAGAGGAGGTCGCCGAGGAACTGCAGCTGGCCGCCGTTGTGGTTGGAGTTGACCGGGTGGGGGATAACGATCACCTTCCGGCGCGAGCCACGCCTTGCTCGCACCGCGCTCCCCCGCTTGAATTCGTCGATGCGGATGTTGCCGGCGGCGTCCGTGTAATAGACGTAGAAGCGCTTGCTACGGCGGTAGTCGGGCGGGAAGGCGACGCAGAGCATCCCCCGCTCACCGCCGTAGGAGACCTGACCCCGCAGGTCGAGGAAGGGCTTGCGGAGTTTGTGCCCGTTACGCAGGACGACGATTCTCCCGGGCTGCTCGACAACGAAGAGCAACTGCGGGAAGCCGGGAGCACCGGTGACGTAAACGGGGGCGTCGAACGAGCCGACCTTCTTCAGGGCGTCGCCGCCGCCCGGGCGGTCGCTCGTCGAGCTGGAAGTGGAATTGGTATCGCTGGCCGAGCCGCAGGCTGGCAGGGCCAGGGCAAGCAGCAAGGCCAGCACGGCCGCGGCGGTTGCGCCCCTACTTGCCTTTCCCGACTTCAACGATTTCGCCGTTGTTATTGACTTCGGTTTCCGGCAGGCGTTCGCTGATCTCGGTCGCGAACGAGCCGCCGGGGCGGACGCCGTTGTCAGTCTTCGCCTTTGCCTTGCCGCTGAGGCCGGCGTCGACGTTGTAGAGCAGCGTGTACTTGCCCGAGCGCACCGCGCTCAGCTTCCAGACCGCGGTGGTGGTCTGACCCGGCTTCAGTTCGCCGAAGGAGAAAGTCTTTGGGCTCGAAGTCGAGGCGCCGCCAGGCTTCGAGGAGCCGTGCAAACGCGGGTAGGACTGCGCCAGCACCCAGACCGGCCTTTCAGGCTGGGCGAGTTCGGGCTGGGGATCGCGGACTCCGAAGGGCAGGGAGGAGTTGACGCCCTCTTTGCCGGCGATCGTGAAGCTGACGGTCAGCGCCGGGACGGCCCGCTTGCCGGTATTGCGGACCGCGAGTTTCAGCAGCGCCGTCTGGCCGAGGTTTTGCGCCGTCGGGAAGCTCGCTTCGGTGACCTTGACGTGGAACGTCCCGGTCGGTTCGTCGTCGGAGGACGAGCTGGACCCGCAGCCGCCGAGCATCGCCGCCGCCGCCAGCGCGGCGAACCCGATCGCGATGGCTAGGAGGCGGGTGTGCCGGGAATGTCGTCCGGTCCCCCGCAAAGCGGCCCGAACATAGCACGGGGTTTGGCCGCCTTCGCAGGCATTTCAGGCCGGGATCGGCGGTTAGCGCGATCTCAACATGCGGCTAATGGATAGGGGTGGTGCATCCCCTAGACTCCCGCCCAACGAGCGGGGCTCCGCGCGCGTGCGGCGCCGGCTCGGATGGAGGAGCAGATGGTCGGATCCGCGGTCAACAGGGCATTTCTGCCCGCCAAGTCGCTGTTCGAAACGGTGGGGGAGATGATGATCCTCACCGCGCGAACGATCGTTTCTGCGATCAAACCGCCGTATCCCTATGGGGAGGAGTTCATCGGCCAGTTCCTCTTCGCCCTCCAGCTCTGCTGGTTCCCGCTGTTGGTCTCGACCGTCGCCTTCGGATTCGGCGCTCCGGGCCTGCAGGCGGCCAACTTCCTCTCGCTGTTCGGTGCCCTCGACCGCCTCGGCGGCTTCTTCGTCCTCGCTTCGATCCGCGAGTTCGCGCCCTTCGTGACTGCGGTCGTGGTCGCCGGCGTTGCCGGTACCGCGATCACCGCCGACCTCGGCGCCCGGAAGATCCGCGAGGAGCTCGACGCCCTTCAGGTGCTCGGGGTCGACCCGATCAAGAACCTGGTCGTGCCGCGTTTCCTGGCGCTGATGCTGATCACCGGCCTACTCGACATCTACGCCCTGGTCTTCGGGATCAGCGGCGGCATCCTCACCGAGATGCTCTACCACCAGCCGCTCGGCGGCTTCTTCGCGACGCTCTTCTCTAACGCCTCGATTACCGATCTCGGCGGCTCGGTGATCAAGTGCACGCTGTTCGGCGCCCTGATCGCCGTCGTCTGCTCTTACAAAGGGATGACCGCCTCCGGCGGTGCCGCCGGCGTCGGCCGCGCCGTCAACGAGGCGGTGGTGATCTCGTTCATGGGCGTCTTCGCCTTCAACTACGTCTTCACCCAGACGATGCTTGCCACCAACCCGGAGCTGCAGACGATTCGATGAGGGCGAAGCGATGAACGCTTGGACCGCGGTTCCGCGCAACTGGCTCGATTCGCTCGGCGAGATCGCCCGCTTCGGCGCTCGCTTGGCCGGCCTCGTCTACTCGGGCCGGGTCCTGCGCTTCTTCGGCGAGACCCTGCGCCAGGCCGGGATCCTGATCCTCGGCTCGGCCCTGATCATCTGGGGCCTCGTCTTCACCCTCGGCCTGCAGTGCGGGATCGAGGGCGCCTACCTGCTGCGTGCCCAGGGCGCGCCCGCCTACGCCGGTGTCTTCTCGGCCTGGTGCGACCTGCGCGAGATCATGCCCTACGCCTTCGGCTACATGCTCGCGGCCAAGGTCGGGACCGGAATCGTCGCCGAGCTTGGGGCGATGCGGATCTCCGACGAGATCGACGCGCTCGAGGTGATGGGGGTGCCGCCGGTCACCTTCCTCTGCGCGACCCGCCTGCTCGCCGCCTGGATCGCCTTCCCGTTCATGTACCTGGTCGGGATCGGGATCATGTACCTGGCCAGCTACCTCGCTGTCGTCCAGCAGATCGGCGACGTCTCATCGGGCGGCTATTTCTTGATCTTCTGGATGTTCCAGAACCCGCCCGACCTGATCTTCAGCTTGATCAAGGGCATGGCCATGGCGACCGCAATCGTGATGGTCGGCTGCTACTACGGCTATACCGCTTCCGGCGGGCCGGTCGGAGTGGGGACCGCGACTGCGAAGTCGATGGTCCTCAACATCGTCTTAGTCCACATCATCGGAATGCTTGGAACCCTGGTCTTCTGGGGAGCCAACCCCCGTGCGCCAATAGGAGGCTGAGGAAGTGTCGATCGAGGACAGAGACAAAGGCATGGACCCGGTGGAAGCCGACGAGGCTCGCGGCGAAGAAGAAGCGTTGCAGGACGAAGCGACCTCAAGCGCCGAAGCGCAGCCGGAGGTTGTCACCGACGTCCGGAAGGAACCTCGCGACGAGTCCCGCGACAGCAGCCCCTATGTGAGCGAGGACGGCGCCGTGATGGGACGCGACTTCGTCATCCCCGGCGTCAACCCGCGCGAGCACGACCCGTACAAATTCCACACCGGCCGCAAGCGCGACCACGGCGGCGAAGACGCGATCGAGATCATCGACCTGGTCAAGCAGTTCGGCCGCGCCCGCATCCTCAACGGCCTCAACCTCGGGCTTCCCGAGGACCAGGTCTCAATGGTGCTCGGGCCCTCGGGGACCGGCAAGAGCGTGCTGATCAAGCACATCGTCGGCCTGCTCTACCCCGACTCCGGCGATGTCCTCGTGCACGGCGAGTCGATCCCGAACATGACCGACGACGAACTCTTCGAGGTGCGGAAAAAGTTCGGCCTGCTGTTCCAGGACGGGGCTCTGTTTGGCTCGATGAACATCTACGACAACGTTGCCTTCCCGCTGCGGCAGCACACCGACAAAGGCGAGGAGGAGATCGGCGAGATCGTCAACCGCCGGCTCAAAGAGGTCGGCCTCACCGAGGCGACCTACAAGATGCCGAACGAGCTCTCGGGCGGGATGCGCAAGCGCGCCGGCTTTGCTCGGGCGCTGGTCCTGGAACCGGCGATCGTGATGTTCGACGAGCCCGACTCGGGCCTCGATCCGGTCCGCACGGCGCTGCTCTGCGAGCTGATCCGCGAGGTCCACGCGGAGAACGGCGGCTGCTACCTGGTGATCAGCCACGACCTCGGGACCGCGCGCCGCATCGCCGACTTCATCGCTGTGCTCTGGAGCGGCAAGATCGTCGAGTCCGGCCCCAAAGAGGAGCTGTTCGACTCGAGCAACCCGTTCGTCAGCCAGTTCCTCAACGCTGACGTCAGCGGGCCGCTCTCAATGGACTAAAGGTTGCGCGCCGGATCCTGGTTCGGGCGCGTCGCGGCGTGGGCGGCCAGCCACGCGCGGGCGCTGCTGGCGGTGACGGTGGTGGTAGCGATCGCCGCCGCGATCGGCGCCACCCAGATCCCCACCGACGCCGGCGTCGACACCCTCGCCGATTCGAATTCGACCACCTTCGAGGCGACTGAAGAGGTCCGTCGTGACTTCGGCGAAGAACCGGTCGTCGTCCTCGTCAAGGGCGAACTGCCGCAGCTGCTGCTGACCCAGAACATCTTCAAGCTGCTGCGGCTGGAGGGCTGCCTCTCGGGCAAGGTGCCGAAGGGGGCGAAGCCGATCCCGGGGCCGTGTGCCGAACTCGCCGAGATGCACGCGGTCGAGTTCCTGACCGGCCCGGCGACCTTCCTCAACGAGTCCGTGGTGCAGATCGAAGACCAGCTGCGGCGGCTGGCCGAACACGTGCCGGCGGAAAAATTCCGCGAATACCTGCTCGCGGTGGCGACGAAATACGGGATCACCAGCGCCCCGAGCATCGACAACGAAGAATTCGTCGCCACCGTCGTCTTCGACTTCGCCCGGCCCCGTGGGACGCCGAAGGCGCGGCTCTCCTACCTGTTCCCGAACGCAAAGTCGGCGCAGATCGTGATCCGGCTGAAGCCGGACCTGACCGCGGCGGAACGGCGTCGGGCGATTGAGCTGATCGAAGCGACGGTGGCAGACACTACGCCGCGCAAGGCCTGCGGCGAAGGAGGCAAGCCGGCCCCCTGCTTCACGCTTGACGGCGGGCGCTATGTCGTCTCCGGCGCGCCGGTGGTGATCGAAGGCGTGGCCGGCGCCCTGAAGGACGCGCTGCTCATTCTCTTCGCGATCGCGCTGGCGGTGATGGCCGCGGTCCTCTTCCTCGTCTTCCGCTCGCGCTGGCCGCTGCTGCCGCTGGCGGTGGCGCTGATGGCGGTCGCGATCACCTTCGGCCTGCTGGCACTGGTCGGCGGCTCACTGACGATGGCCTCGATCGCGGCGCTCCCAATTCTGATCGGGCTCGCGGTTGACTACGCGATCCAGTTCCAGGCTCGTTTCGACGAGCGAGGTTCCGCACGCGAGGCGGCCGCAGCCGGCGGTCCGACCATCGCCACCGCCTGCTTGGCGACGGCAGCCGGGTTCCTGGCACTGCAGCTCTCCCCGATCCCGATGGTTCGCGGCTTCGGCTGGCTGCTGATCCTGGGGATCGCGATCGCCTTTGGCCTAGCGCTGACGGTGGGGATGGCGGCGCTGAGCCTGCGGTGGGCGGCGCCGGTGCGGGAGAGCAAGTGGCGCCTGCGCCTGCCGGTCGACCCGCTGCTCCGGGTGGCGCGGGCCTACCCCGAGCTGGTCCTCAGCGTTGCCGTGGCACTCGCCGTTGTGGGGTGGGCAGCTGGCACTCAGGTCGAGACCGTCTCTGACATCCGCTCCCTGGCGCCGCAGAACATCAAGGCGGTCGAAGGTCTGAACGAACTACAGGAGACGACGGGCGTTTCGGGGGAGCTCGACGTCAGCATCCACGCCCCCGACTTCACCCACCCGGCGACGATCGAGTGGATGGCCGGGTTCAAGCAGCGGGTGCTTGAAGGCAACGGGTTCGAAGGAGAAGACCCGAGCTGCCTGACCGCTGAAATCTGCCCCGGGCCGGCGCTCTCCGACTTCCTGATCCGGGGAGAGGAAAAGCCGACGGAGAAGCGGATCGAAGCGACGCTTGCGGCTCTGTCGCCGTACGCGCTCAGGCAGGTGGCGCCGATCGATCCCGCCACCGGGAAGGTCGGCCACGAGGCGCTGATCTCGTTCGGGATCCGGGCGCAGTCGCTGGAAGACCAGCAGGAGCTGATCGAACGGGTGCGCGGGGAGATCGGCGACCCGCCGGCCGGCGTCGAGGTGCAGCTGGCGGGCTTGCCGGTGATCGCCGCTCAAAGCGCCTCTGACCTCTCGAGCAGCAGGTACTGGCTGACGCTCGCCGGCCTGGCGGCGGTGGCGGCCGCGCTCCTCCTCGTCTACCGCTCCTGGCGACGCGCCCTGATCCCGCTGGTCCCAACCGTGCTTGCCACCGGCTGGGCCTCGCTGCTGCTCTGGATCACCGGGATCCCGCTAAACCCGATGTCGGCGGCGCTGGGGGCGCTGACGATCGCGATCGCGACCGAGTTCGGCGTCCTCCTGGTCGGGCGCTTCCACGAGGAGCGAGGCGGCGGCGCCGGCGCCGAGGAGGCGCTGCGCCGCGCCTACTCTCGGACCGGGGCCGCCGTCCTCGCCTCCGGCATGACCGCGGTCGCCGGCTTTGCGGTCCTGATCGCCAGCGACGTGCGGATGCTGCGCGACTTCGGCCTGGTCACCGTGGTCGACCTCGGCGCCGCCCTCGCCGGTGTCCTCCTCGTCCTGCCCGCGGTCCTGCTCTGGCTGGAGCGGGAATGAGAGATCGCTACTCGCTGATCGTCGGGCTCCTCTTCCTTGCGGTGATCGTCGTCGCCACTGTCAACACGCTGGAGGGCGGTGGGGGCGGGGAGACGCTGGGCCTCGACCGCTTCCCGGCCCGCTGGCCGCTGCCGGAGTTCGCGGTGCCGCTCGGCTCCGGTCAGCTCGAAGGCGACGCCAACGTCGCCCAGGACGATTGCGAAACCTCCGAGGTCCCATGTCCAGACGGCTCGCAGCGAACGCCGGCCTGCCGGATCGAAACCGCCGGGGCGATCCGCGTCTGCGACCTCTTCGAGCGGCCGCTGGTGATCTCGTTCTGGTTCACCAAGGGCAACGGCTGCGCCGAGCAGCAGGATGTGGTCGATGACGTCTATCGGCGCTACCGTGGACGGGTGGGTTTCCTCTCGCTGGACATCCGCGACGATCGCGACCGCTTGCGCGAACTGATCAGCCAGCACGGCTGGAAGATGCCGGTGGGCTATGACCGCGACGGTGCCGTCGCCAGCCTCTACGCAGTCGGCGGCTGTCCGACCTTTGCCTACGTTTACCCTGGCGGCACCCTGCAGAGCGCCAGCATCGGCGACCTCACCGCGGCCCAGCTCGGCCAGCGGGTCGACCAGCTCCTCGCCGCAACGAAGGCGGCGGAGCGGGGCTGAGATGGGAGAGGCAGCCGCACAGCGGATGGGCTGGGAGCCAGCGCCGCGGCAGGGCTGGGTCGCCCCGCACATCGCCTCCGAGTTTCCTGGCCTTGGGATCGCCTGGGTTGAAGTTGACGCCAAGCCCGGCCGCAGCCCCGAGCCGGTCCGCCGCCGCCTCCGTGACCTCTCCGACCGCACCTACGGCTCGCAGGCGATCCGCTTGCGCGAACGGCCGATCCCCTGGGCCTACCGCGTCTTCTACCGCCAGATCGGCCTCGACCCCGACCGGACCAGGACCCCGGTTGAGCAGCTGACCCTCGACCGCCTCCACGACGGCGGTTTCCGCACCCACGGGCTGCCGCTCGACGCGCTCAACATCGCGATCGTCGAGACCGGGGTGGCGCTGCGCGCCTTCGACGCCGACCGCCTCGCCGGCCAGCTCTGCATCCGCGACTCGGCGCCGGGGGAGAGCCTGCCGGGAGCGGCGGGCGAGCTGGCGAACGGGACGCTGACGATCGCCGACGACGAGCGGCCGATCGCCCTCCTCTTCGGCGCCACCGGCGAGGGGTACCGGGTGGAGAAGGAGACGCGACGCGTCGCCGTCGCAGCGGTGCAGGTCAAGGGGGTGCCGCAGATCGCCGTCGAGGAGGCATTGTGGATGGCCGGGGCGACCCTGGAGGCGGAATGACTACACTTTTGGAGATGCTCGCTCTGCTGAACCGCGACGATTTCGCTGGGCTCGCTGCGGGAGTCGACGAGCGGCAGGCGCGGATCGAGCTGCGCCGCCAGATCGGCCGCCTCGAAGCGGAGCTGAGCCAGCTGTTCGGCGAGGCCTTCGGTCACACCGAGGTGCCGCACCGAATCGACTCGGTGGCCACCGCCCCGCGGGTTCTCGACCTCGGTGAGCTGGAGGCGTTGCGGGACCGCCTCGCCGAGCGGATCGCGGAGGCGCGGCAGGCGCTGGTCGAGCGGCAGCGCGAGGAGGACGAGAATCGGGAGCTGGTCGAGCAGATGCTCGCCGCCCCGCAGGACTTCAAGTGGTTGCGGGTCTCGCGCCAAGACCTCGGCCTCCAGGGTTGCGGTCACTGGCACTCGCGCCCCCGCCTCGGCCCGATCGGGATGCTGATGGGCTGGTGGCGGGTCAAGGTCTCCTCCGGATGTCCCTTAGCCGGGCGGCTTGCGGCCGTTGACCACCAAATCGAAGCCCGCCAAACGAGTTTCCGCACCCGATGAGAGACCGCCGGCCCCCTGGGGGGACGTGCCGCTGGCCGAGCTTGTCATCCTCGCCGGCATCGTCTCGCTAGCGGTCGGAGTTATCGGCGGCCACCCGACCCTGATCGGCGTCGGCGTCGCCCTGGCCGGCCTGGGTGGCCTCGAGGTGGCGATCCGCGAGCACTTCGCCGGCTGGCGCTCCCACACCACCCTGCTGGCGGGCGCGGCCTTCGTCCTTGTCACCGGCCTTGGTTTCTACGTCGCCGGTCAGATATTGGCGGTGGCGCTGGGCTTCGGTGCCCTTGCCTTCGCCATCACCTTCTTCCTGGCTCGCCGCGCATTCCAACGAGCTTCCGGCGGCCTCAGCTACCGGATCGGTGGAATGCGCGGCTAAAGCCGGGCGCCCTCCTAGACGGAGAGCGCTTCCGCCTCGCGTACCGTCGAGCGGGTCGCCAGCTCCTGGGCCAGCATTCGGCGCTGGCGCTCGGTCAGCGTCCCCAGCTGCTTGTTCTCGTTCAGCGAGAGCGGTACGAGGAACTTGCGGGCGCGGGTCCGGCCCCACCGCCGCTGGCTGGTCAGCAGCTCGGCGATGGTCATGCTCTCGGTCTCCCACGGGCAGTCGCGAACCACCTCCGCGGCATCCATATCGCCCCGCGCGATCGCGCGCTTCAGCTCGGCTCTTGCCAGCCGCACCATGTTGGCCCTCTCAAGTGCCCTCATGTGCTGCGGAGCCTCACCTGAGGCGATGTTCGATGGTGGTGCCGTTGAGGCAGCTTCCATTGGACTCCTCCCTTCAAGGAATCGATGAACTGGGGTATGTCGTGTCCGGCGAAGGACCGAGCCCTTCCCTGGGCCCTGGCCCTGACGGACCGACTTCGTCTTTCCGAATGTCCCGCCCGGGTCATTCGGCGAGGGGGCCAAGCTACGTCTTCGGGGTAGTTGCCGTCAACCCGACGTCACCGTTTTTCCATCCGGCCCATTCGCTAAGAGCAACAATTTCGGACTCACCGCCGCGTTATCCGAAAAGCAACAAGCCCGAAACTACCCCCACTGGGGGATGTCAAGATTTCGTGACCAATAACTAGGCTTTCGGAAGCTCGGGGAACTTCTCGATCACCCGAGCGATCGTCCCGAGAGCGCCGTCGAGATGGTCGCGCTCGTGCGTCGCCATCAGGCTGGTCCGCAGCAGCGCCCCACCCGGCGGGACGGCCGGGTGGATGGCGACGTTGGTGTAGACGCCGTTGTCGAAGAGCGCCTTCCACAGCAGCACCGCCTGCCAGTCGTCGCCGACCATCACCGGAACCACCGGGGTGGTGGCGACGGTGCCGTCGGGAAGGGTGCCCGGCTCAATCACCTTGAGGCCGAGGTGGCGCAGACCCTCACGCAGGTACTCGGCGTTGGCGAGCAATTTCTCGAAGAGCTGGGGGCCGTCGCTGCGGATTACCCGCAGGGCGGCGAGGGCGGCGCCAACCGCCGCCGGCACCGCGGAGGCGCTGAAGATGAAGGAGCGCGAGGAGATCCGCAGGTACTCGATCACGTCCTCTGGGCCGGCGATGAAGCCGCCGCAGGAAGCGAGGCTCTTGGAGAAGGTCCCCATCCGCAGATCGACCTCGTCCTCCAGGCCGAAGAGCTCGCAGGCGCCGGCGCCGCGGGCGCCGAGGACGCCGGCTCCGTGTGCCTCGTCGACCATTAGGCGGGCGCCGTAGCCCTTGCAGAGCTCGACGATCCGCGGCAGGTCACAGACGTCGCCCTCCATCGAGAAGACGCCGTCAACGATCACGAGGATGCCGCCGCCGTCCCCGGCGGCGCGCTGGAGCATCTTCTCTAGCTTGTCCATGCGGTTGTGGCGGAACGGGCGCAGCTTGGCGCCGGAGAGGCGGCAGCCGTCGAGGATCGAGGCGTGGTCGCCGGAGTCGCAGATGACGGTGTCGCCGGGGCCGAGGATCGTGCCGATGCAGCCGACGTTCGACTGGTAGCCGGTCGTGTAGACGATCGCGTCGTCGGTCCGCATCCACTCGGCCAGCTCGCGCTCGAGGTCGAGGTGCAGCGGCGTCGTCCCGTTCAGGAGCCGCGAGCCGGTGACGCCGGTTCCGTAGGTCTCCAGAGCCTCTCGCGCCGCGCCCTTGACCCGCTCGTCGCCGGTCAGGCCGAGGTAGTTGTTGGAGCCGAGCATGATCGTCTCCCGGCCCTCCATCTCGACGACGGGACCGGCCTGCGAGGTCAGCAGGCGGAAGTAGGGGAGGAGGTCGTGCTCCTTCGCGGCTTCGAGCTGCTCGAGGCGGTCGTGGCTGCGGGCCTTCTCGAAGACGTCGACGGGAGCCTTGGCGGTCTCGCTCATCTACCGAGAGTGTAGGTTGCCGCTCACATGGGAAGCCTGACGATCCGGCCGGTGCGCAACGGGCGTGACCTGAAGCGGTTCATCGACCTGCCCTACCGGCTCCACGCGGGCACCCCCTGGATCCCGCCGCTGAAACTCGAGCGTCGCCTCTTCCTCAACCGCCGCCTCAACCCGTACTTCAAGCACGGCGAGGCCGAATACTTCATCGCCGTGCGCGGCGAGCGGGTGGTCGGCCGCGTCTCCGCCCAGCTCGACCACGCCTTCAACGAGTTCCACGGGAGCCGCTGGGGGATGTTCGGCTTCTTCGAGCTCGAGGACGATCCGGACGTGGCCGCGGCGCTGCTTGACGTCGCCGAGGACTGGCTGCGGCAGAAAGGCTGCGATCGCATGGTCGGGCCGATGGACTTCTCGATGAACGAGGAGAGCGGGGTGCTGATCGAGGGCCACCAGCTCGAGCCGCTGGTCCGCCAACCCTGGCAGCCCGCCTATTACCAGCGGCTCTGCGAGGGGGCGGGGCTGGAGAAAGCGATGGACCTCTACTCCTGGTTCCTCGACATCAGCGACCGCGAGGACATGCTGCCGATCCTCTTTGAGCTCGACGAGCGGGCAAAAAACGAGCATGGGGTGAAGATCCGACGGATGTCACGCCGCCACCTGCGCGAGGAGATGGACCGCTTCGCCGAGATCTACAACGCCGCCTGGGCCGAGAACTGGGGCTTCGTCCCCTACTCGAAGGAGGACCTCGATACCTACACGATGGACATGCACCTGGCCTTCTCGCGCGACTGGTTCATGGTCGCCGAAAAGGACGGCGAGACGATCGCGGTGGCGATCACCCTGCCGGATCTAAATCAGGTGCTGAAGAAGATGAAGGGACGGCTGCTGCCGCTGGGCTGGTGGCACTTCCTCCGGCGCAACCAGATTTGCGACCAGGTCCGGGTGGGGTTCCTCGGGGTCAAGCCCGAGTGGCAGCACACGGGCGTCGCCGCATCCCTCTACGTCGAGCACTTCGACACCGCCGCCCGCTCCCGCCAAAAACACGGCGAGGCCGGCTGGATCCTCGAGACCAACGAAGCGATGAACCGCGGCCTAGAGGCGATGAGCGCCGAGATCGTCAAGAAGTACCGTCTTTACGAACGATCCCTTGGGGAGTGACGGGCGGGCGCGCTAAAGTCGCGCGGGTGGACGAGTTGCAACTGGACGGCGAGGTGATCGCCGAAGAAAACGCCGGCTCGGGCGAGGTGACCGACCCGGTGCGGCCGCTGCCCTCGGCCTACGAGGAGCAGGCCGGAACCTCGTTGGTCCTGCGGCCGGAGGTGCGGACCGCTGTTCTCGCTACGGCGGGAGGCGTGCTGGCCGGTGCGGCTACCGTCGCCGCCGTGCGCGCCGTCAGCAGCGCTGCCGCCAAGGTGCGGCCCCAGCGTCGCTCGCTGGGCCGAAGCCGCCCGCGCGAAAACGTCGTCGCTAGCCGCTCGTTCCTGATCGACGTACATCTTCTGGGCCGCTAGCCGCCATGGGCGGCGTCTTGGAAGTCGAGGTCCGGCCGCCTTCGCCGTTCCGGATGCCGCGCGGCAGCACCGACCGGACGCTGCGGGTGCGGGGCGGGGTCGCGACCCGGCTCCTCCACGTCGACGGCTGCCCGGTGCTGGTCCGGGCTTGGCAGCCGGCGCGCGACCGGGTGAAGTTCCGCGCTGAGGCGGTCGATCCCGAGCTCGTCACGGTGCCGCCGATCGAAGGGGGGCCGTGCGGTGATGGGGCCGGGCCCGAGCAGCTCGCACAAGCGATCGAGCGGATGCGCAGCGCCCTCTGGGTCGACGTCGACCTCTCTGACTTCTACCGCCGTTTCCGCCGTGACCGCCTGGTCGGGCCGCTGATCCGTCGCCGGCCCGACTTCCGGCCGAGCGGCCGCCCCTGGCCCTGGGAGGCGCTGGCGGCCGCTGTCGTTGGGCAGCTGATCGAGGCGCAGCGGGCGGCCTTGATCGAGCGGCGGATCGCCGGCCGCTGGGGACCGCGGCTGGGGGAGGGGCGGGCGGCGCTGCGCGATGTCCCGGGACCCATCGCGATCGCCGGGCGCGCCCCGGCCGAACTAGAGGAGATGGAACTGGTCGGCAAACGGGCGGTGGCGCTGCGTCGCCTCGCCCGCGACGTCGCCGGCGGTCGCTGCCGGATTGAGGATCGGAGCGGCGACGATCGTCTGCTGGCGCTACCGCAGATCGGCCCGTGGACCGTCCAGTGCCTCGGTCTCTTCGGCCGCAACGAACTTGACTCCCTGCCCGCCGGCGACCTCGGCTACATCAAGCTTGTTGGCCGTCTCAATGGCCGCGGCCGCCGGGCGACGATCCCCGAGGTAGAAGAGTTCTACGCGCCCTACGAGCCCTACCGGGGCCTGGTCGGCGCCCTCACCCTTGCAGGGCTCTACAAGCTCGTGCCGCAAGGTCCGCCGATGCGCCTCGCGGCTTAGAGGGAGGAAAGCTCAAGCGGTCCCTCCGCCGGGTCGATAAGCCCGGTGATGCACCGCCCTGCGGACAGGAACTGGCCTGAGCACGAGGTGCAGCGGTTCGTCGACGAGCTGGCCGCCGGCGGCCAGGACTTCCGCCGCCTGGTCGAGCGGCTGCCGGTGATCGTCTACACCGCCGAGCTTGGCGAGCGCGGCCGCTGGCGCTACGTCAGCCCGCAAGTGGAGGAGATCCTCGGCTACAGCCCGGAGGAGTTCGTCAGCGATCCCGGCCTCTGGGCGAGCCTTCTCCACCCCGAGGATCGCGCCCGCGCTCTCGCCGTCGAAACCGAAGAGAACCTTGGCAAGCGCGACACGACCCCCGTCGCCTACCGGATGTGCAGGCGTGATGGCGAGGTCGTCTGGATGCAGGACGAGGCGGTGCTGGAAGCCGACGAGGACGGGGTGCCGATCTGGCACGGGGTCCTTTACGACGTCAGCCAACGCAAGCAAGCTGAGGGCGAGCTGCAGCGCTCCCTCTCCCAGCAGGCCGTGGTCGCCCGGCTCGGCGAGCGGGCGCTGCAAAACGGCGATCCGCAGGAGCTGATGGAGGTTGCAACCGCGCTGATCCAGAAGGTCGAGGGCATCCACAGCGCCTGCATCTGGGAGCTCGACCGTGACGGACGCCGGCTCAACCTGCGCGCCGGTCTCGAGGGTGCGGCAGCCGGGGCCGGCCGCCGGGTCTCGGCCTCCCGTGACTCCCACGCCGGCGCCGCGCTCGACACCGGCACCCACGCCGTGGTTGCCGACTGGGAGCAGGAGACGCACCACACGATGCCGCCGGTCCTCCGCGCTTTCGGCGCCGCCAGCAGCCTCGCCGTCGTCATCGACGGCAAGAACCGGCCCTTCGGCGTCCTCGACGTCCACGCCACCGAGCGCCATCGCTTCAGCGCCAAAGACGTCCCCTTCGTGCAGGCGGCGGCCAACGTCCTCGCCGACGCGATCGAGCGCCACAACGCCGACCAGGCGCTGCGCTACCGCGTTCTCCACGATGCCCTCACCGGCCTCCCCAACCGGCTCAGCTTCATCGACTCCCTCAGTGAGTCCCTGAGCAAGGCCGCCGTCTCCGGCTCCCCGGTCGGGATCCTCTTCCTCGACCTCGACCACTTCAAGCTGATCAACGACAGCCTCGGCCACCACGCCGGCGACGCGCTGCTGCGGGCGGTGGCGCCGCGGCTGCGCTCGCACCTGCGGCCCGGCGACGTCGTCGCCCGCTTCGGCGGCGACGAGTTCGGGGTGCTGATCGACCGCCTCGCCGACGAAGGCGAGGCGGTGGCGATCGCCGACCGTGTCGCCGCTGCCTTCGCCCAGCCGTTCTCGATCGACGGGGTCGAGCACTTCGTCAGCGCCAGCATCGGCGTCGCCGTCGCCGGCGCGGCCGGCGAACGGCCGGTCAACGCCGAGCTCCTGATCCGCGACGCCGACGCGGCGATGTACCGGGCCAAGGAGGGCGGCCGCTCCCGCTGCGTCCTCTTCGACGCCGAGATGCGGGCGGCGGCGATGAAGCGGCTGGAGATCGAACGCGACCTGCGCCAGGCGATCGACAACGACGAGCTGGCGCTCCACTACCAGCCGGTCGTCAACCTCCGCAGCGGCGAGATCAACGGCCTCGAGGCGCTGGTGCGCTGGCGCCACCCCGAGCGGGGGATGCTTGAACCGGCCGACTTCGTCTCGGTCGCCGAGGACAGCGGCATGATCGAGCCGATCGGCCGCTGGGTGCAGGAGCGCGCCTGCCGGCAGGCGCTGGCCTGGCAGCAGCTGCGTCCCGACGCCCGCCCCCTCGACGTCGCCGTCAACCTCTCCGCCCGCCAGACCGCCCACCGCGACCTCCCGAGCACCGTCGAGGAGGTCCTCGCCCGCTCCGGCCTCGATCCGGTGCACCTGCGCCTGGAGATCACCGAGAGCGTCCTGATCGACGAGTCGGCGACCGCGATCGCCTCCCTACAGGCCTTGAGCGAGCTCGGCGTCCGCCTCGTCCTCGACGACTTCGGCACCGGCTACTCCTCCCTCGCCTACCTCAACCGCTTCCCCTTCCACGCGCTGAAGATCGACCGCTCGTTCATCGAGGCGCTGGGGATCGAGCAGGAGGCGACGGCGATCGTCGAGGCGATCATCGGGATGGCGCGCGGGCTTTCGCTGGAGGTGATCGCCGAGGGGGTCGAGAGCGAGGTCCAGCTCGCCGAGCTACAACGCCTCGGCTGCGACTTCGCCCAGGGACACCTCTTCCACGCGGCGATGCCCGAGCGCGAGGTCAGCCGGCTGATCGCCGAAGGCGAGCTGCGCTATTCGGGGATTTCGCCCGACGGCAGGTAGCCGTTGTCGAGCAATTCGCTCGCCTTCGGCAGTGACTCGATCAGGCCGTTGTCGCGCATCCAGCCGGCAAAGGCTTCCCACTCGTTCGGATCCATGTAGCCGTAGGGCTGATCGCCGGAGCGGGCGCTCAGCAGCGGCAGCGTCGCTTTCACCTCAGCGGCGGCAAGTTTCGGTTCGAGATCCGGGTTTGCTTCGGTGATCGCCGTCGTCGCCTCACCGGGGTTTTCCGCCGCCGCCTTCGTGCCGCGCTCGAGGGCGGCGAGGAAGAGGCGGAACTTTTCCGGGTCCGCTTCCAGCTTCTCCCGGTTGGCGACGAAGACGAGCTCGTCGTAGGTGGGGACGCCAAGCTGGTCGACCGGCGTCACCACCGGCGCTTTGCCGCGCTCGCGCAGGTCGACGCCCTCGACGTTGCTGTAGCCGCCGAGCATTGCCTGAGCCGAGCCGCCGACGAGGGCAGGGAGGAGGCCGAAGCCGACGTTGACGGACTTGACCTCATCGGGCGTGAGCTTGACGCGGGCGAGGATCGTCTTCAGGAAGGCGTCCTGGTAGGGGATCCCGGCGGTGGCGATCGTCTTTCCTTTGAGGTCGCCGACGCCTTTAATCTTCGATTCCGCGAGCCAGATCAGCGAGGTCAGCGGCCGGTTGACGAGGGCGCCGACGGCGACGACGTCGAGGCCCTGTTCGCGGGCTAGCGCTACCTCCGGCTCATAGGAAATCGCCAGATCGGTGCGGCCGGCGGCGACCTGCTTGACCGGAGCCGCCGGGTCCGAGGGCGCCTCGATACTGACGTCGAGCCCGGCTTCTTCGAAGTAGCCGAGCTTCTGCGCCATATAGATCCCGGCGTGATCGGGGTTGGGGTAGAAGTCGAGCGTCAGGCTGAAGCTCTGCCGTTCGCTGCCGCCTTCCTCGGACTTCTCGCCGCAGGCGGCCAGGGCCAGCGCGAGGGCGAGGACGGCGAGCGCGATGGCCGGGATCCGGAGGCGCGTCATCGCCTGAGTTCTATCGCCATCGGATGACGCGCCGCTCTGCGAGCACGGTGAGCGCCATTAGGGCCAGGGCGATGACTGAGAGGACGGCCACGGTCGCGAACTGCCGCGCGACCTCGAAGTTGGCGGTGTCGGACTGGATCAGGTGCCCCAGGCCGGAGCTGGACCCGGCCCACTCGGCGAAGATCGCGCCGATCGGGGCGATCACGACGGCGATTTTGATCCCGGTGAAGAGCTGGGGCAGGGCGGTCGGCGCTTCGACTCGCCAGAACCGCTGCCAGCGGGACGCATCGAGGGTCCGCATCATCTTCACGGCATCGGGATCCACCGAGCGCAGACCGTCGAGGGTGGCGATCGTGATCGGGAAGAAGCAGATCAGGGCGATGATGAAGATCTTCGGCGCCAGTCCGTAGCCGAACCAGACGACCAGGATCGGCGCGATGACGACGATCGGGATCGTCTGTGAGGCGACGATCAGCGGATAGGTGGCGTCGTAGACGGTCCGCCAACGCTGCATCGCCACCGCGAACCCGATGCCGACGGCAATGGCGCAGAGGACGCCGAAGACGATCTCGCGCAGGGTCACCCAGGCGTTTTCCGCCAGCAGCGAGCGGTTCTCCCACAGCGATTCGGCGATTTCTACGGGGGAGGGGACCAAATACGGTTCGAGGCTGAAGAGGTCGGCAATCGTCCCCGTCGAGGTAGCGACCTGCCAGGCCCCGATCAGCAGCGCCAGCAGCAGGCCGGGCAGCAGTACCCGCCGCCATCGCGTGGTTCCTTTTGCACCGATGGCGTGCATTAGGAACCACGACTTCCGCGGTGGAGAGCTCGAAGGGCTTGTTCGCGGGCGGCGACGAAGGTGGGGTCGGTGACGGCGGCGTCGCGGTCCTCGGCACGGCGCGCCGGTACCCCGAGCTCGGCGACGATCCGGCCGGGGCGGGCCGAGAGGACGGCGACGCGGTCGCAGAGGTAGAGGGCCTCCTCGACGTCGTGGGTGACGAGGACGACGGTCCGCGGGTCGGTTCGCAGCGCCGCCGCCAGCCACTCCTGCATCTCGCCTCGGGTGATCGCGTCGAGGGCGGCGAACGGCTCGTCCAGGGCCAGAACCGGCTTGCCGGCGACGAGGGTGCGGAGGAAAGCGACCCGCTGACGCATCCCGCCGGAGAGCTCGGTCGGCCGCGCCGCCTCGAAGCCGCCAAGGCCGAAGCGCTCGAAGAGGTCGGCGGCGGCCGCTCGCGCCGGCTCGCGCCGCAGTCCCTGGTTGCGCAGAGCGAGAGCGGCGTTGTCGAGCGCAGAGTACCAGGGGAGGAGGAGGTCGCGCTGGGGCATGAAGGCGCAGCGGGCGAGCCGTTGGGCCGCGTCCTCGTGCCCCGCGACCGCGACTCGGCCTCCAGTCTGCTCCCGCAACCCGCAGATCAACTCCAGCAGCGTCGACTTGCCGCAGCCGGAGGGGCCGACGAGCCCGACGACGCCTCCGGCGGGTACCTCAAGATCGATGGCGGCAAGCGTCTCCAGCTCTCCATAGGAGTGCTGAAGCGCCGTCAGGGACAACCCCTGCTGCCCACTTTCCGGCTTCATGTTGGTATCCTGGCGCACTCCGCACTCCTGACCAAGGAGGTCAGGAAAGTCGAAATCAGGGCGGTGCGGCGCCCGAGGGAACATTGATGGACCCGGCAATCGTCCTCTTCGGATTGGGCATCGGCGTACTCGTCGGCATGACCGGCATGGGCGGTGGATCGCTGATGACCCCGCTGCTGATCCTGATCTTCGGGATCCAGCCGACGACCGCGATCGGCACCGACATCTTCTACTCCGCGGTTACCAAGACCGTTGGCGGCTGGCGCCACTTCCGGATGAAGACGGTGAACATGGAGCTGGTCAAGTGGCTGGCGATGGGGAGCGTTCCCTCGGCGGTCAGCGGCGTCCTCCTGGTCTCCTGGCTACAGACTCAGGTCGGCGAAGACCGCCTCGACGAACTCGTCTACGCCGTCCTCGGCGGAACCCTGCTGATGGTCGGCATCATCACCCTGACCCGGGCGCTGATCCTCCGCGGCTTGATCGACGAGCGCGACCGCTTCGATGTCGAACGCCGCCACAAGATCGCCGCGATCGTTATCGGCGCCACCACCGGCTTCGTGATCGGGATCACCTCGGCCGGCTCCGGCACGGTGATCGCGATCCTTCTGATCGCCGTCTACCGGCTCGCCCCGAAAAAGGTCGTCGGCACCGACGTCTTCCACGCCGCGATTCTGCTCTGGGCCGCCGGCATCGCCCATTGGATTGGCGGCAACGTCGACTTCGTCCTCGCCGGCAACATCCTCCTCGGCTCGGTCCCGGGCGTGGTGATCGGCGCTGCGCTCTCCGACCGGGCTCCGCAGGGCTTCATCCGCAGCGCCCTCGGCCTCGTCCTCGTCGGCTCGGGCATCGTCACGATCCAGAAGGGCGACCCCAGCGTCTGGCCGATCGCCGCCGGCATCGCCGCGATCGGGCTTGGCCTGGTCCTCTACGCGCCGCACTGGCTGAACCGCCGCCGTGAGGCGCAGCGCCGTGAAGAGACCGAGGCAGAACGCCAGCAAGAGCTCGAGCAGGCGGCGGCGCTCGGCCGCACCCTGCCCGCGGACTGATTTACTAAATACATGCGAGTTTCCGCGAAGGCCGACTACGCGGTGCGGGCCGCTGCCGAGCTTGCCGCCGCTCAGGCGGAGGAGTCGCCCGTCAAGGGCGAGCGGCTGGCCGACGCCCAGGACATCCCCCTGCAGTTTCTCGAGCACATCCTGCTCGAGCTCAAGCACCACGGCATCGTCCGCGCCCGCCGCGGCGCCAAGGGCGGCTACTGGCTCGCCCGCCCCGCCGACGAGGTGACGGTCGCCGAGATCGTCCGCGCCGTCGAGGGCCCAATCGCCCACGTCCAGTCGACCCCGCCCGAGGACATCGAGTACCGAGGCAACGCCGAGCACCTGCAAGAAGTCTGGATCGCCGTCCGCGCCAGCCTCCGCAACGTCCTCGAGGAGGTCACCCTCGCCGACCTCGTCTCCGGCGAGCTCCCCAGCGTCGTC